>APMI01001118.1_pt1 | contig 45953 bp, 33 predicted proteins | sample 667938 | NCBI WGS metagenome assembly APMI01 (sample SAMN01084076, study PRJNA167559) | wastewater metagenome | biome: Wastewater | place: Denmark: Ejby Moelle, Odense | collected 2011-11-28
CACGTTTCCTCGATAGGCACTTTGACCATCTCGACGATGGTCAACTGGCTGATCTCGATGACCTGCTGATTGTTGAGGACCATGATCTGTGGGCCATGATCAACGGCAGTCAGCCGGTTACGAATGAACGCTGGAATGGAATGGTTGAATTGCTGCGGGAAACCTGACGTAGCAATAGGCCGCTAGGTAGCTGGAGTTTCAACAGGGAAAAGGGACAAAACATGACTACGCAACGCACTGCTGCACTGACCATTGATGGCAAGTCCGTAGAGTTTCCGATCATGTCGGGGACGCACGGCAACGATGTGATTGATATCCGCACCCTCGGCGGAAAGACCGGGTACTTCACGTACGACTCCGGCTTCCTGTCAACCGCCAGCTGCCAGTCCACGGTCACCTACATTGATGGTGACAAGGGCGAGCTGCTGTACCGCGGCTACCCCATCGAGCAACTGGCTGAACAATGCAACTTCCTTGAAGTGACTTACTTGCTGAAGAACGGTGAGCTGCCGAACGCCAAGCAAAAGGTCGAATTCGAGAACACCATCAAGACCCACACGATGGTTCACGAGCAACTGGCGCGCTTTTTCTCCGGTTTCCGTCGTGATGCCCACCCGATGGCCGTGATGGTGGGTGTGGTTGGCGCCTTGTCCGCGTTCTACCATGACGCAATGGACTTCGCTGATGTCGAGCACCGCAACATCAGCTTCAACCGCATCGTTGCCAAACTGCCGACGATTGTGGCGATGACCTACAAGTACTCGACGGGCATGCCCTTCATGTACCCGGACAACGAGCTGGACTACACGTCCAACTTCATGCGCATGATGTTTGGCAATCCGTGCGAAAAGTACGTGCCGAACCCGGTTCTGGTCCGCGCTCTCGACATGATCTTCACGCTGCACGCCGATCACGAGCAGAACGCTTCCACCTCCACGGTGCGTCTGGCCGGCTCTTCCGGTGCCAACCCGTTTGCCTGTATCGCTGCCGGCATCGCCTGCCTGTGGGGTCCGGCGCACGGTGGTGCGAACGAAGCCTGTCTGAACATGCTTGAGGAAATCGGCGATGTGTCCCGCGTTGCCGAGTACATCGCCCGTGCCAAGGACAAGAACGATAGTTTCAAGCTGATGGGCTTCGGTCACCGCGTCTACAAGAACTTCGACCCGCGCGCCAAGCTGATGCGCAAGGTCTGCTACGACGTGTTGAACGAACTCGGCCTTGAAAATGACCGTCTCTTCAAGCTGGCCATGGAGCTGGAAAAGATCGCTCTGGAGGACCCGTACTTCGTCGAGAAGAAGCTCTACCCGAACGTGGACTTCTACTCCGGCATCGTGCAAAAGGCCCTCGGCATCCCGACCGACATGTTCACCTGCATCTTCGCGCTGGCCCGTACGGTCGGCTGGATGACGCAGTGGGAAGAAATGATTACCGATCCGGAATACAAGATCGGTCGTCCGCGTCAGCTTTACGTTGGCGCCGCTCGCCGCGACGTCACGCCGCTGGCCGAACGCGGCTAAGATTGCCCGGAGGGGGAGGGGGAAACAAGAGAAGTGATAACGGGGTGGTCCCAAGCATGAGGCCATCCCGTTTTTGCTTGTCTGGAAGCGTCAAATGATCTGGGAATTCTCCCCACCGCAAGCAAGTACATCCAAAAAGACAAGATAAAAGCCAGGTGGTCGCCCATGATGAAACAGCTTTTTGAAAGCTCCCAGCTGTTCGGCAGTAATGCGCCGTTCATTGAAGAGCTTTACGAGAACTATCTCGATAATCCGGATTCCGTCTCCGACGAGTGGCGGAGCTACTTCGATGCACTGCAGAACACGCCGGGCAATGGCCGTGACGTTGCCCACTACCCGATCATCAACGCCTTTGCCGATATGGCGAAGCGTGGTCCGGTTCGCACGGTGGTTTCCGGTGGTGCCGATCAGAAGCAGGTCAGTGTCCTGCAACTCATCAATGCGCATCGCTTCCTCGGTACCCGCTGGGCGCAGCTTGATCCGCTCAAGCGCACAGAGCGCCCCGAGATCCACGAACTGGAGTTGTCCCACTACGGCTTCACCGAAGCCGATCTGAACCAGACCTTCAACACCGGTTCCTTCCATGGTTTGCCGGGTGATCACGCCACGCTGCGTGAAATTCTGGATGCGGTTCGTCAGACGTATTGTGGCTCCATCGGCGCCGAATACATGTACATGACGGAAATCGCCGAGAAGCGCTGGATCCAGGCGCGCCTTGAGCCGACCCGTGGCCGTCCGGTTTTCCCGGCAGACCACCAACGGCGCATCCTCGAGCGCCTGACGGCGGCCGAGACCATGGAACGCTACTTGCACACCAAGTACGTTGGTCAGAAGCGTTTTTCGCTGGAAGGTGGCGAAAGCACCATTGTCGCGATGGACGAGCTGATCCGCGTCGCGGGTAGCAAGGGCGTCCAGGAGATCGTCATCGGCATGGCCCACCGCGGTCGTCTGAACGTGCTCGTGAACACCCTTGGCAAGTCGCCGAGCATGCTGTTTTCGGAGTTCGAGGGCAAGGCTGCCTCTGACCTGTCGGCTGGCGACGTCAAGTACCACATGGGTTTCTCCAGCGATGTGATGACCTCTGGCGGTCCGGTCCACCTGACCCTTGCGTTCAATCCGTCCCACCTGGAAATCGTCAACCCGGTGGTTGAGGGCTCCGTTTACGCCCGTCAGATCCGTCGGGGTGCAAACGGCAAGGCGGAAATCATCCCGGTCATCATCCACGGTGATGCGGCAGTTGCCGGCCAGGGTGTGAACCAGGAGATGCTGAACTTCGCACAGACCCGCGGCTATGGCACGGGCGGCACGATTCACATCGTGGTTAACAACCAGATCGGCTTCACAACCTCCGATCCCCGCGACTATCGTTCGTCCCTGTATTGCACCGACATCTTCAAGATGGGCGAGGCGCCGATCTTCCATGTGAACGGGGATGATCCGGAAGCCGTGGCCTTTGTCATGGGCATGGCTGTGGAGTATCGCCAGGAGTTCAAGAAGGACGTCGTCGTCGACATCGTCTGCTATCGCAAGCTGGGTCACAACGAGGCCGACGAGCCGATGGTGACGCAGCCGCTGATGTACAAGAAGATCGCCAAGCACCCCGGTACCCGCAAGATCTACGCTGAAAAGCTGGTGGCGCAGGGCGTCTGCACGAGCGACGAGCCCGACGAGATCATCAAGGACTACCGCGCCGCACTGGACAAAGGCGAGCTGCTGTCCAACCCCGTCCTGTCAGACTTCAAGCGTCAGTTCGCTCAGGACTGGGCGCCTTACGCCGGCAAGAAATACACCGACAAGTGCGACACCAAGGTTCCGATGGCCGAACTGAAGCGCCTGTCGCAGTCGCTGACCACTACCCCCGACGGCTTCACCCTGCACCCTCGCGTGAAGAAGATCATCGATGACCGCAAGGCCATGGGTGAGGGCACGCTGGCTTTCGACTGGGGCATGGCCGAGAACCTGGCCTATGCCAGTCTGGTGGTTCAGGGCTTCGGTATCCGTTTGTCCGGCGAGGACGTCGGTCGTGGCACCTTCTTCCATCGGCACGCTGCGCTGCACGACCAGAACCGCGATCAGTGGCATGACGGTACCTTCTATCCTCTGCAGAACATCCGCGAAGGTCAGGGGCCGTTCTACTGCTACGATTCCGTGCTCTCCGAAGAGGCTGTGCTGGCCTTTGAATATGGGTATGCGTCGGCCGAGCCGAATCAGCTCGTGATCTGGGAAGCGCAGTTCGGTGACTTTGCCAACGGCGCCCAGGTGGTGATGGACCAGTTCATCAGCTCCGGCGAGGCCAAGTGGGGCCGTCAGTGCGCGCTGGTCATGATGCTGCCGCACGGCTATGAAGGTCAGGGGCCGGAACACTCGTCCGCCCGTATCGAGCGCTACATGCAGCTTTGCGCCGAGATGAACATGGAAGTGTGCATCCCGTCTGGCCCGTCGCAGATTTTCCACCTGCTGCGTCGCCAGGCCTTGCGCAAACTGCGCAAGCCGTTGGTGATCATCACGCCGAAGTCCCTGCTGCGTCACAAGGACGCGATTTCGTCGATTGACGATCTGTCCAGTGGAACTTTCCAGACCGTCATCGGTGAAGTTGACGAGCTGGAGGTCGAGAAGGTCAAGCGCGTCGTGATCTGCTCCGGCAAGATCTACTATGAGTTGCTGGCGCACCGTCGGGCCAATGACATCAAGGACATTGCGATCGTTCGTCTGGAACAGCTCTATCCGTTCCCGGCCGAGGCTTTCGCCGCCGAGGTGAACAAGTACCCCAACGCCAAGGAAGTCGTATGGTGCCAGGAAGAGCCGCGCAATCAGGGCGTGTGGTACTGGCTGGCTTCCCGTCATCACCTGGACAGTGCGCTCGGAGACACGCACAAGTTCCTGTTGGTGTCCCGTCCGGCTGCTGCATCGCCGGCCGTGGGTTACTACGCCAAGCACAATGCGCAACAAAAGGCAGTTATCGAAAATGCGTTCGGCGAAATCAAAGCCTGATGCCAATGTCCGTGCCGAACTGAAAAATAGGGAGAAAACATGCTGATCGAAGTCAAAGTGCCGCAATTGTCCGAGTCCGTTTCCGAAGCCACGCTGGTCAGCTGGCACAAGAAGGAAGGCGACGCCGTTTCCCGTGACGAAAACCTGATCGATATCGAAACCGACAAGGTCGTGCTGGAAACCCCGGCACCCGCTGCTGGCGTGCTTGTGAAGATCGTCAAGAATGGCGGCGAGTCCGTCAGCTCCGGCGAAATCATCGCGACCATCGACACCGAAGCCACCGCTGCTGCCGGTGCACCCGCCGCTGCCGCTGCTGCTCCGGCCGCCGCTCCGGCGCCGGCCGCTGCTTCAAGTGCCGCCAGCCCGTCCGCCCGCAAGATCCTCGACGAGAAGGGTATTGCGTCCGGCGACGTATCCGGCACCGGTCGTGGCGGTCGCGTGACCAAGGAAGATGCCGTCGCTGCGCAGCCCAAGGCGGCGGCTCCGGCTGCGGCCCCTGCTGTGGCAGTCGCCTCCGGCGACCGTGCCGAACAGCGCGTTCCGATGACCCGTCTGCGTGCCCGCATCGCCGAGCGCCTGATCCAGTCGAAGAACGAAAACGCCATCCTGACCACCTTCAATGAAGTGAACATGGCCCCGGTCATGGCCCTGCGCAAGCAGTACGCCGACAAGTTCGAGAAGGCGCACGGCGTCCGTCTGGGCTTCATGGGGTTCTTTGTGAAGGCTGCAGTTGCCGCCCTCAAGAAGTTCCCGATCCTGAACGCTTCCGTTGATGGCAATGACATCGTCTACCACGGCTACATCGACATCGGTATCGCTGTCGGTTCGCCCCGTGGCCTGGTGGTGCCGATCCTGCGTGATGCCGATCAGATGTCCATCGCCGACATCGAGAAGAAGATCGCCGAGTTTGGCCAGAAGGCCAAGGATGGCAAGATCACCATGGAAGAGCTCACCGGTGGCACCTTCTCCATCTCCAACGGTGGCGTGTTCGGTTCCATGATGTCCACCCCGATCATCAACCCGCCCCAGTCCGCGATCCTCGGCATTCATGCCACCAAGGACCGTGCCGTGGTGGAAAACGGTCAGGTTGTGGTGCGTCCTATCAACTACCTCGCCATGTCCTACGATCACCGCATCATCGACGGCCGCGAAGCCGTGCTCGGTCTGGTGACCATGAAGGAAGCCCTGGAAGATCCGGCCCGTCTGATCCTGGACGTTTGATCTCACTGACCTGAGAGGCACGGCGGCGGCAGGTTTCCTGCCGTTGCCGTGCCTTGTTTCAATCCGAACAAGGAAAAAACAATGGCGAAGCAATTCGACGTTCTGGTCATCGGCGGTGGTCCCGGTGGCTATGTGGCGGCAATCCGTGCTGCACAACTCGGCTTCAGCACCGCCTGTGCCGAATCCAATCCCTATGCCGATCCGAAGGGCGAGCCCCGCCTGGGCGGCACCTGCCTGAATGTGGGCTGTATCCCCTCGAAGGCGCTGCTGCACACTTCGCACCTTTTCGAGGAAGCTGGTCACAGCTTTGCCGACCAAGGCATCACCGTGAGCGCGCCGAAGATCGACGTGCCGAAGATGATTGCCCGCAAGGCCAAGGTGGTGGATCAACTCACCTCCGGCATCAAGGGTCTGTTCAAAAAGAACAAGGTCACCTTCCTGCAAGGCCATGGCAGCTTTGTCGCCCAGGGCGGCGCCGGCTGGCAGGTCAAGGTTGGTGAGGAAATCGTGGAGGCCAAGCACGTCATCGTTGCGACCGGCTCCACCGCCCGTCATCTGCCGGGCATTCCGGTCGACAACAAGCTCGTCTGCGACAACATCGGCGCGCTTGAAATTGACGCCGTGCCCAAACGCCTCGGCCTCATCGGCTCCGGCGTGATCGGTCTGGAAATGGGCTCGGTGTGGAAGCGCCTGGGTTCGGAGGTCACGATTCTCGAAGCCATGGACAGCTTCCTCGGTGCTGCCGACCAGGACGTCGCCAAGGAAGCCCTCAAGCTGTTCACCAAGCAGGGTCTGGATATCAAGCTGTCCGTCAAGGTTGGCCAGGTAAGCGTTGGCAAGAAGTCGGTGACTGTCGAGTACGAAACCAAGGATGGCGCACAGACGGCTGAGTTCGACCGCCTGATCGTTTCTGTGGGTCGTATCCCGAACACCGCCGGCCTCAATGCCGAAGCTGTCGGCCTCAAGATCGACGAGCGCGGCATGATCGACGTGGATGGCCACAACCGCACCAACCTGGCCAATGTCTGGGCGGTGGGTGATGTGGTACGTGGTCCGATGCTGGCCCACAAGGCCATGGAAGAAGCGGTTGCGGTTGCCGAAACCATTGCCGGTCAGAAGGGCCACACCAACTTCGACACCGTACCGTGGGTGATCTACACCTCTCCGGAAATTGCCTGGGTTGGCAAGACCGAACAGGCCCTGAAGGCGGAAGGTGTGGAATACCGCGTCGGCAAGATCCCCTTCGCAGCCAACGGCCGTGCGTTGGGTACCGGTGATTCTTCCGGCTTCGTCAAGATGCTGGCCGACGCCAAGACCGACCGCATCCTGGGTGTGCACATCATCGGCGCCAACGCATCCGAACTGATCGGCGAAGCCGTGGTGACCATGGAGTTTGCCGGTGCGTCCGAAGATCTGGCGCGCATCTGCCATGCTCACCCGACCCTGTCGGAAGTGGTGCACGAAGCCGCGCTGGCGGTGGACAAGCGTCCTCTGCACTTCTGATCGCTAGTGGGCCGGTTCGCCGGTCCGTGCGTCAGGCGGGGGTGGTCAGGCGGTAAAATGCCTTGCCACCCCCTTTTCCATCCGTTGCACCGATAAGCCGTTTCACGACAATGCCCCACCGAATTCTCAAGGTTGCCGAACTCGGCATGCTCGACGCCTACGATGCGACCCTCAAGGCCCGCGGTTTCAAGTCCGACCCGGCCCAGCGCGCGGCAGCTCAGCGCCTGCAGGGCCTGTACGGCGAGCTTGTGGCCTTCAAAGCGGCACGGCGGGGCACCATCCGCAAGCTCCTTTCGCGGCCGAAGCAACCGCGCAGCGTGTATTTCTGGGGTGGCGTAGGGCGCGGCAAGAGCTTTCTGATGGACTGTTTCTATGACTCCGTGCCCTATGCGCGCAAACGCAGGGTGCACTTCCATGCTTTCATGCAGGAAGTCCAGAACGACCTCAAGAACCTCAACAACGAGGCCGATCCGCTGCAAAAGGTGGCCGACCGCATTGCCCGCCAGACGCGCCTGCTGTGCTTCGACGAGTTCCACATCTCGGACATTGCCGACGCAATGATCCTCGGCCGGCTGCTCGAGGCCCTGTTCGCCCGCGGCACGGTGTTCGTGATGACTTCCAACTACCCGCCGGAAGGGCTCTACCCGAACGGACTGCAGCGTATCAACTTCCTTCCGACCATCGAGTTCATCAAGCGCCGCTTCGATGTGGTCGAGGTGGATCACGGAACCGACTACCGCCTGCGGACGCTCGAACAGATGGATGCCTTCCTGGTGCCCGCCGACGATGTTGCCGACAGGCATCTGGCTGCCGATTTCGAGAAGATCGCCGGAACCAAAGGCGAACCGGGCGAGATCGAGGTGCTGGAGCGCAAGCTCAAGGTCCAGCGCCAGGCTGCCGGTGTGATCTGGTTTGACTTCGACACCCTGTGTGGCGGCAATCGCTCACAGAACGATTACTTGGAGATCGCCCGCGAGCACCACACACTCATTTTGTCCCGCGTGCCGAAGATGAGCGCCACCATGGCCTCTGAAGCCCGACGTTTCACCTGGCTGATCGACGTGCTTTACGATCACCGCGTCAAGCTGCTGGTCAGTGCCGAGTGCCAGGCCTACGACCTGTACGTGGAGGGACGCCAGGCCAGCGAGTTCCACCGCACGGTCAGTCGCCTGATGGAAATGCGCTCCCGCGACTATCTCGCCGAAGCACACCGGGTGGAATAAGAAATAGAGAGGGTCGGGTGCGACGCGATGGCGTAAAGTGCGCGCCGCACTCCCTTCCTGAATCATGAATATTGAAACCGCCTTTGCCGTCGACGGCCCTCTGGCTACGGCGATCCCCGGATTTGCCGCGCGCCCCCAGCAACTCGAGATGGCGGAGCGGATTGCGGCTGCCCTGAAGGATAACGGCGTGCTGGTGGCAGAAGCCGGCACCGGCACCGGCAAGACCTACGCTTATCTGGTGCCGGCGCTGTTGAGTGGCGGCAAGGTGATCATCTCGACGGGCACCAAGACGCTCCAGGACCAACTCTTCAACCGCGATTTGCCGACCGTGCGGGCAGCCTTGAAGGTGCCAGTCAGCGTCGCCCTGTTGAAGGGGCGTGCCAATTATGTGTGCCATTACCATCTGGCCCGCAACCTGATTGACGGGCGTTTCCAGAACCCCCAGGACGCCGTGCATCTGCGAGCCATCGGGCGTTTCATGGAAATCACCCAGACCGGCGACAAGGCCGAGTGCCCCGAGGTGCCCGAAGATGCCGTCGCGTGGATGTATGCCACCTCGTCGCGGGACAACTGCCTCGGCCAGGAATGCCCGGACATCAAGGAGTGCTTCGTCGCCGCGGCCCGTCGGGCCGCCATGGATGCCGACGTGGTGGTGGTCAATCACCACTTGTTCTTCGCCGACGTGATGCTCCGCGACGAAGGCATGGGCGAACTGCTGCCGGCCTGCAACGCGGTGATTTTTGACGAGGCCCACCAGTTGCCCGAAACCGCCAGCCTGTTCTTCGGCGAGAGCGTGTCCACCTCGCAACTGCTCGAACTGGCTCGCGACACCCGCTCCGAAACCGTGGCAGCCGCCCGTGACTGTCTCGATCTCATCGAAGCCACCCGCAAGCTCGAAAAAGCCGCCCGCGATCTGCGCCACCGACAACGCCCGTTTCGGCTTTGCCCAGATGGAGGACAACAAGCCCTTCCACGAAGCAGTCGAAATGCTCGACACCGAGCTGGCCGAATTCTGCGCCATCGTCGAAACCCAGGCCGAGCGCTCGGAAGGCCTTGCCAACTGCCTGCGCCGCACTCAGGAACTGCAGGAAATCCTGGCCCGCTGGATCAAGCCCGAGAACACCGACTGGGTGCGCTGGGTGGAAGTGTTCAGTCAGTCGCTGTCGCTCAACGCCACGCCGCTCTCCATCGCCAGCATTTTCAAGCGCCAGATGGACGGCCACCCGCGGGCGTGGATCTTCACCTCGGCAACCCTCGCCGTTGGCAAGGACTTCGGGCATTACTGCCGTGAGCTGGGTCTGCACTGGGTCGAGCCGCCCATCGATACCGCCGTGTGGGGCAGTCCCTTCGACTATCCGCAGCAGGCCGTGCTGTACGCCCCGCAGAACATGCCCGAGCCGAACAGCCCGGAGTATCCGGATGCGGTGGCGAAGGTCGCCTTCCCGCTGATTCGCGCGGCCCATGGCCGCACCTTCGTTTTGTGCACCTCGTTGCGCGCCATGCGCCGCATCCATGAACTGATCGCCGAAGACCTGGCCCGCGAGAATCTCGATCTGCCATTGTTGATCCAGGGCGAAGGCTCGCGTACCGAACTTCTCGAGCGTTTCCGACGCCTTGGCAATGCAATCCTCGTCGCCAGTCAGAGTTTCTGGGAAGGTGTGGACGTGCCAGGCGATGCGCTGTCGGTGGTCGTCATCGACAAGCTGCCCTTCGCGCCGCCGGACGATCCGGTGCTGGCGGCGCGTATCGAGAACATGCAGAAAAACGGCCGCAGCCCCTTCATGGAATACCAGCTCCCGCGCGCCGTCATCAACGTCAAGCAGGGGGCCGGTCGTCTGATTCGTACCGAACAGGACAAGGGTGTGCTCGCCATTTGCGACCCGCGCATGCTCACCAAGCCCTACGGCAAGCGCGTCTGGCAAAGCCTGCCGCCAATGCGGCGCAGCAAGGCGGAGGCGGAAGTGGTGGCATTTCTTGAGCAGCTGCCGCCGCCGGCCAGCAGCGGCTGATTTTCAGGCGGTTCGGGCGGACAGGTCTTCTTCGAAGGCGGCAATCACCGCCTCATGCTGCGTGGCGTAGAACTCGCCTTCGTGTTCCGCGAAGTTCTTGTCCGTCGGCTCATCAGGATTGTCGTCCGCACAAAAGCGGTAGATGAACTCGTTATCGGGCGTCTTGTAAACCTGGAACAAGGTGTTGGAATACATGAGCGGCAGCGTGTTGACCATTGCGGCCTTGTCGAAATCGTACAGCTCGCAAGCGGCATCGACGGCGTCTTCGTAGCTGTCCTCAATCGGGCTGTCGTGATAGTTGCTGTCATCGATGGCCACGCCTGCGCCTTCGTACACATAGGCATTGGCTTGCGGGATGTGCCAGATCGCAAAGTGTTCGTTCGAATAGAGCTTGCGTACTTGATCTGCCATAGATTTTCTCCTCGGGTGGCCGGCTATTATAGGTCGGCTTCACAGGCCGCCTCCTGATTGCTGGCATCAAGTCTCGCAGTGCACCACCGCGGGCGCTTGCTACAATCTCGCGCCTGTCCGCCTTCCTCATTCCGCCCGTGCCCGCCACGACTGATCGCGTCTTTTCCGAATTTTCTGCCGCGCTTGCCGCGGACGACTGCACCGGCACGGCCGAAGCGCTCAATGCAGGTTGTCAATGCGTCTCGCTGGATCGTCCCGTGTTGCTCGAAGCGCTTGCCCGCGACCCGCGTGACGGCGCCCTGCAGGCCATGCTCGCCGAGTCGCGGCCACACCTGTTCGCCGAGTCGATGGCTTTTGTGTCGGCCGGCCATGTGCAGGCGATGGCCGAGCTTGTCGCCGCCATCGAGCGTGTCGTGTCCATGCCGGCGTGGCAGCAGACGGTTCTGAATTGGGCGCCTGGTTCGGCGCAACGGTCAGTCAGGGCAAGCGGCGTTTTTTTCGGCTACGACTTCCATCTGGGTGCCGACGGGCCGCGCCTCATCGAGATCAATACCAACGCTGGCGGCGGCCTGCTCAACGCCATTCTGGGGCGCGCACAAAGGGCTTGCTGCGTGGAGGTGGAGGAGGTCATGGCGGCTCTGCCCGGCGAAGCGGAGGATCTGGAAGCGCGCTTTGTCGCGATGTTCCGCAGTGAGTGGCAGGCGGAGCGGGGCGATGTGCCGCTGCGTTCGATTGCCATTGTCGATGAAGCCCCGCAAGGCCAGTATCTGTTGCCCGAGTTCCTGCTTTTTCAGCGTCTCTTCGAGCATCACGGGATTGTCGCGTGGATCTGCGATCCGACCGAGCTGGTTCATGCTGATTCCGGCCTGAGCCTGCACGGACAGCCGGTGGACCTGGTCTACAACCGTCTCACCGATTTCAGCTTTGACATGCCGTCCAGCGCTTCGCTGCGCAGTGCGTGGCTCGACGGCTCGGCGGTCATCACGCCACACCCCCGCGCCCACGCCCTGTACGCCGACAAACGCAATCTGGTGCTGCTGTCCGATCCGGCGGCCCTGCGCGAGCTTGGCGTGGAGGAGGCGACTATTGCAGTCGTGACGGCGGGGGTGCCGCGTACCGAGGCCGTGTGCCGTGATCGGGGCGATGATTTCTGGGTGCGCCGGCGCAGCCTGTTTTTCAAACCGGCATCGGGCTTTGGCAGCCGTGGCGCCTACCGGGGCGACAAACTCACCAGGCGCGTATTCGAGGAAATCCTCGCCGGCGACTACATCGCCCAGGCCCTGGTGCCCCCCTCGGAACGGCGTCTGGAGGTGGAGGGCACGCCGGTGGATCTCAAGATGGACCTGCGCAACTACGTCTACCGGGGGGCGGTCCAGCTTGTCACGGCACGCCTGTACCGCGGCCAGACCACCAATTTCCGCACGCCGGGGGGTGGCTTCGCGCCGGTTCTGGCGGTACCAGGCGAACTGGGGGAGCGGGAGCGCAGCCGTCTCTACGCGCTGATCCACAAAGTTTCCGGAGGTGGCTGAGGTCATGAAGGTTTTCGGTTTCGCCGGCTGGTCCGGTTCGGGCAAGACCACGCTGATCGAAAAGGTCATCCCCGAGATCACCGCCCGTGGGCTCAAGGTATCGGTCATCAAGCATGCGCACCATGGTTTCGACGTGGACAAGCCGGGCAAGGATTCCTGGCGCCATCGCGAGGCCGGGGCGAGCGAGATCCTGCTGGTTTCCGACGAGCGCTGGGTACTCATGCACGAGATGCGCAACGAGCCGGAGCCTGACCTGGCGGCCCAGCTGCGTCACCTGTCGCCGTGCGACATCGTGCTGGTGGAAGGCTTCAAGTCGGTGGATATCCCCAAGCTCGAAGTCCATCGCCCGGTGCATGGCCGGGCGCTGCTCTACCCGGACAACCCGGCCATCGTCGCCATTGCATCGGATACGGCACTCTCCGGCCCTTTGCCTTGTCTCAGTCTTGACGATCCGGCCGCCGTGGCCGTATTCATCCTCACACATCAAGGGCTCCTATGACCAATCCCCTGCGCACTTTTGAAGAAGTCCGCGAGGCCTTGCTCGCCGCTGCCGTGCCGGTTGCCGGCAGCGAATCCGTGCCCACCGCCGAGGCCCTCGGCCGCGTGCTGGCTACCGACCAGGTGTCCGGCCTCAACGTGCCGCCCCTCGACAACTCGCACATGGACGGCTACGCGGTCAGCTGCGCCGCCGTGCCCGCCGCCGGCACGCGCCTGACAGTTGGCCAGCGCATCCCTGCCGGCAGCGTCGGCCACACCCTGGCGGCGGGCACGGCGGCGCGCATCTTCACCGGTGCCCCGGTGCCCGGCGGTGCCGACGCCATCGTGATGCAGGAGCTGTGCAGTGTCGATGGCGACGGTGTGGTGATCAACCACCTGCCCAAGCCCGGTGAATGGATTCGCCGTGCCGGCGAGGACATTGCTCTCGGCCAGACGGTGCTGTCTGCCGGCGTGCGCCTCAACCCGCAGATGCTCGGCCTCGCCGCCTCGGTGGGCTGTGCCACGCTGCCGGTGTTCCGGCGCCTCAAGGTGGCACTGTTTTCCACCGGCGACGAGCTGGTGATGCCCGGCGAGCCGCTGCCGCCCGGGGCCATCTACAACTCCAACCGCTACGTGCTGCGCGGCCTGCTCGAAGCTCTTGGCTGCGAGGTGAACGATCTGGGCATCGTTCCCGACAAGCTCGACGCCACCCGCGCGGCCTTGCGCGATGCGGCCAGCCGCAACGATCTGATCGTTACCAGCGGCGGTGTGTCGATGGGCGAGGAAGATCACATCAAGCCCGCCGTGACAGCCGAAGGCCGGCTCGACTCCTGGCTGGTGGCCATGAAGCCTGGCAAGCCGGTGGCTTTCGGGCGCGTCCATGCCGCGGGTGGCGGCCCCGGCGCGGCCTTCATCGGCCTGCCCGGCAACCCGGTGTCGAGCTTCGTCACTTTTATTTTGCTGGTGCGGCCCTTCGTGTTGCGTGCGCAGGGCGTCAAGGACTGCCTGCCCAAAGCCATCCCGCTGACCGCCGGGTTCGACTGGCCCAAACCGGACAAGCGGCGCGAGTTCCTGCGCGTCCGCATCGGTGCTGACGGGCTGGTGGCGCTCTTCCCCAACCAGGGGCCCGGCGTGCTCACCTCCACCGTGTGGGCCGATGGCGTCGTCAATAACCCCCCCGGTCAGGCCATTGCGGCGGGTGACCGGGTTCAGTTCATTCCTTATTCAGAGTTGTTGTCATGAGTGTCAAGGTCCTTTACTTCGCCAGCCTGCGGGAAACGCTCGGCTATTCCCACGAAACCCTGACGCTGCCGGCCGCTGTGGCCACGCTGGGTGAACTGCGCAGTCACCTCGCCAAACGGGGCGGCGTGTGGGAGTCCCTCGGCGAAGGCCGCAATGTGCGCGCCGCCATCAATCAGGAAATGGTCGGCCCCGAAGTGGCCGTGACCGACCGGGACGAGATCGCCTTCTTTCCGCCGGTGACCGGAGGTTGATATGTCGGTAAGCGTTCAGGAAGCCGATTTCGATGTGGGCGTCGAGACCAATGCCCTTTCTGCCGGTCGCCTGGACGTGGGTGCGGTGGCGACTTTCGTCGGGCTGGTGCGTGCCGACAAGCTGAGCGGGGAGGGCAGTGAAGTCTCGGCGATGACCCTCGAGCACTACCCCGGCATGACCGAGAAAGCGCTCGAAGCCATCGTCCTTGAAGCCGGCACGCGCTGGCGCCTGCAGGGCGTGCGCGTCATCCACCGCTTCGGGCGCTTGCTGCCGGGCGAGCGGATCGTTTTTGTCGGTGTCGCCAGCGCCCACCGCGGCGATGCTTTCGCGGCGTGCGAATTCGTCATGGATTACCTCAAAACCCGCGCGCCGTTCTGGAAGAAGGAAGACACGCCCGAAGGCGGCCGCTGGGTGGATGCACGCGAAGCAGACGACTCGGCGGCGGCACGCTGGCAGACTTGAGCGCCAGGGGGGCGCGCTATCGGGAGGCGCCGGGGCGGCGTGACGACAAGGCGCATTCGATACAACGCAGGAGCTCGTGGTCGTCGAAGGGTTTGTGCAGAAAGCAGATTGCGCCCATCGAATTTGCTGCCTGTTCGTACGCTGCGTGAGCAAACGCGCTCATGAAAATGACAGGCATCGCGAGCTCGCGGGTCCGGATTGCAGCGCAGAGGGCCAGGCCGTCCATGCCGGGCATCTGCATATCGGTAATGATGCAGTCCAGCCTGTCGAGGTGGTTGGCCTGAAGGAGTTCAGGCCCACTACCGAATAGCGCCACCCGCCAGCCGAACGAGCGCACCAGCCGCCCCATGGCATGCCTCACGGGCACATCGTCGTCGACGATCGCAATCACGGGCGGGGTGGTCACGCGGAGTCCTCGGTCGGTGTCCGGCTATGCGAGTGGCGTTGATTCTCACGCTTTTCCTTTTTCCGTGCTCTGCTGGTCAGCATCGGCATTTAGTGGGGCGCCGGTTATCCGAGGCAGGCAGGCGTGGTGAAACCATGCCGCAGTCACCGCTTCGCCGGCAAGCAATCGTTTTACCGGCGGGACCACCTGCTCGCCGATAAGCATGCCGAGCAATCCGATCAGGGCGACCACTGGGGGGGCTGGCGAGCGGACCTGCAGGAGCGCGTAAATGACTCCGACCAGGATGCCGACTCCGAGGGAAACGAGATAGAGCTTCATGTGAACCTCTGAACGAAAAGTGAATGGAGGGGCCGAGGCGGTGCTGGTGCTAGGCGGGCGGCACGCCGAGGCCAAGAAGGTGGCGCACCCGTGGCGGCGCAGTGCCGCCATGGAAGCGAGTGACTTCACGTTGCAAGTCGGCATCGGCATTTGGCACCCGGCGATGCTGGCGCAGGTGCTCGGCCCACGATTCGACAAGAAAGCATTCGGTCAGCAGATCCGGATCGGCTGCGTCTTCCATCACGCTCCAGCTGAAGGCGCCGTCACGCAGGCGTTCACCGGAAAGGCGGTGCACTGCGCTCAGGAAGGCATCGCGATTGGCGGCCACGATGCGGTACTCGATCAGGATCATCACCGGGCCGCGATCATGGCTGATCGCGGCCGCCGTATCCGGCACTGGCCAATGCTGCGCAGCGTCGAGATCCTCCTCGCCGCGCGGCAGACGCAGGCGGTGCAGCGCGATGGCTGCCAGGGCCAGACCGCCGGCCGCAATCAGCAGGGTGTGCGGCGTGCCCACGGCCTGGGCGGCGAAGCCCCACACAAGGCTCCCGCTTGCCAGCGCGCCATTGAATACCATCTGGTACACCGCCAGTGCGCGGCCGCGCACCCAGTTGGGCAGGATGGCCTGCGCGGTTCCACCGAGGGTGGTCAGCGCAAGAATCCACGCCGCACCGAGCAACAGCAGCAACAAAAGGGCCAGCCACACTGGCGGTGCAGCCGACAGTGCAGCCATCACCAGCGCAGTCAGCAGTGCAGAGCTCAGCACCACACCGTCGGCGTCAAGGTGGCGTTGCAAGCGGGGCATTGCCAGCGCACCGAGGACTGCGCCTGCGCCAACCGCGCCCAGCAGCACACCGTAGAGGCCGGCGCCACCCTGCAGCAGTTGGCGGGCGACCAGCGGCAACAACGCCCAGATGCTGCTGCCGAAGGCGAAATGAACCGCCGCCCGGATCAGCACGATATGCAGCTTGCTGTGAGCCCGGGTGAAGCGCAGCCCGGCGCGCAGTGCGCCGAAGAAGTGTTCGCGTAGCGGGTCTGCCGCCTGCGCGGGGCGACGCCACCACAGGAGCGCGGCGATCACGAACAGGTAACTGACGAGGTCGGCGCCGTAGGTTGCGGCGGCTCCGAAAGTGGCCAGCAGCAGGCCGCCCCCCGCAGGGCCGACCGCGCGGGCAATGTTGATTCCGAGTGAGTTCAGCGCCACCGCGCGGCGCAGCATGTCCTGGGGCACCAGTTCGGGAACGATGGACTGCCAGGTCGGCCCCATCATGGCCGCGCCGATACCCCCGAGGAAAGTCATTGCAACCAGTATCTCGATGGTCAGCGCCTGGTGCCACGCCAGCAGCATCAGCGTTCCGCTGACCATCGCCAGTCCGGCCTGGACGGCGATCAGGAAACGGCGTCGGTCGAGGGTGTCGGAGAGCACGCCGGCCGGGATGGCGAGCAGGAAGACCGGTAGCGTCGCCGCGGCCTGGATCATGGCCACGGCGGCGGGCGACGAGGACAGGTCGGTCGCCAGCCAGGCGCTGGCAACATCCCGTATGAAGCTGCCGATGTTGCCGAGCACGGTCGCGACCCACAGCACCGCAAAGGTGGGGCGAGCGAGCGGGGCAAAGGCGCCGCTGGCGGCGTTCGGAGGGTTGCTCATATGGCCCAGCAGGAGCAGCCCAGGACGCCCCAGAAGCTGCGCGCATCGCTTGTCGGCACCTTCGATGCCCAGGCCTTGCCGTGGGCATGGCCATGCACGCCACAGCGGCTGGCACAGCCGCAGGTGGCTGCGGCCCGCAGGGCGCGGGTTTCGGCATCCGGCTGAGGTCGGTAGCCGACGCCATGCCTGGCCGGTGACCAGTCCGGCATGGCGGGCGGGATCTCCGGTGTCAGCGGACCGAACTCCTGCCCGCCATAGACCACTTTGCCACCCAGCAGCGTCATGACCGAAGTGATGTCCCGGATCTCGTCGCCGGGGACGCTGAAATAGTCGCCCGACAGCACGGCGAGATCGGCGAGTTGACCAGCCTTGATCTGCCCCTTCTTGCCGACTTCGGAGGAGAACCAGGTGTTGGCCTCGGTCCATAAGCGCAGCGCAGTGTCGCGGTCGAGCAGGTTGGCCTGGGGGTAAAGCCCGAGGCCGCCGACGGTCTTGCCGGTGACGAGCCAGGCTAGCGATACCCAGGGGTTATAGGACGCCACCCGGGTTGCGTCAGTGCCGGCGCCCACCTTCACGCCCCGTTCCAGCATCTTCTTGACCGGTGGTGTGGCCTCGGCCGCCTTCGCGCCGTAGCGCTCGACAAAGTACTCGCCCTGGTAGGCCATGCGGTGCTGCACGGCAATGCCACCGCCGAGCGCGGCGATGCGGTCGATGTTACGGTCGGTGATGGTCTCGGCATGGTCGAAAAACCAGTTGAGACCATCGAAGGGAATGTCGCGGGCGACCTTTTCGTAGACATCCAGCGCGCGGGTGATGGTCTCGTCGTAGGTTGCATGCAGGCGCCAGGGCCAGCGCTTTGCGGCGAGCAGGCGGATCACCGGTTCGAGGTCGGCTTCCATGGAGGGGGCCATGTCGGGGCGTTCTACGCGGAAGTCTTCGAAATCAGCGGCGGTATACACCAGCATCTCGCCCGCACCGTTGTGGCGATAGAGGTCGTCGCCCTGGCCGGGGCGCACCTGCGTGCTCCAGGTCTTGAAGTCAGCGAGCTCTTCCTTCGGCTTCTGGGTGAACAGGTTGTAGGCCAGGCGCACGGTGAGCAGCCCCTCACGGTGCAGCTCTTCGACGATGCGGTAGTCGTCGGGATAGTTCTGGAAGCCGCCGCCGGCGTCGATGACCCCGGTCACGCCAAGCCGATTGACCTCGCGCATGAAGTGCCGGGTGGAGTTCTTCTGGTACTCGGCCGGCAGCTTCGGACCCTTGGCCAGGGTGGCGTAGAGAAGGGTAGCGTTGGGGCGCGCCAGCAGCAGGCCGGTCGGGTTGCCGCTGCCGTCACGGACGATTTCGCCGCCCGGCGGGTTTGGCGTTTCGCGGGTGTAGCCTACGGTGCGCAGCGCAGCGGCATTGAGCAGTGCGCGGTCGTACAGGTGCAGGATGAATACCGGGGTGTCCGGTGCGGCGGCGTTCAGCTCCTCAATGGTTGGCAGGCGCTTCTCGGTGAACTGGTGCTCGGTGAAGCCGCCCACCACCCGCACCCATTGCGGTGCCGGCGTTCGCGCCACCTGCTCTTTGAGCATGCGCATGGCCTCGGCCAGCGAGGGCACACCGTCCCAGCGCAGCTCCATGTTGTAGTTAAGACCTCCGCGGATGATGTGCATGTGGCTGTCGATCAGTCCGGGGATGGCACGCCGGCCGTTGAGGTCGATGACCTTCGTGTGCGCGCCGGCCAGCGGCATGATCTCCGTCTGGCTGCCGACGGAGAGAAAGCGGCCGTCGTGGATGGCAAGGGCCTCCGCCTCGGGCTTGCTCTTGTCGAGGGTGGCGAATCTTCCGTTGACGAGGATCAGATCGGGTGTGGGTGTCATGGCGAAGCCCTTGGTTGGTAGCTGCCCGGCTCAGGTGCCGAGGAAGGCCAGAAGGTCGGCATTGACTTCGTCGGCATTGATGACGCACATGCCGTGTGAAGCGCCCGGATACACCTTGAGGGAGGCATTTTTGACCAGCGTCGCAGCGAGCCGCGCCGAGTTGTCGATGGGCACGATCTGGTCGTCGTCGCCGTGCAGGAACAGTGTGGGCACATCGATCTTGTGCAGATCGGCGGTGTAGTCGATCTCGGAGAACTCGGTGATGCAGGCGTACTGGCCGAGGATGCCGCCGGCCATGCCCTGCACCCAGAAGGCGTCGATGGTGCCCTGTGAGACCTTGGCGTCCGGGCGATTGAAGCCGAAAAAGGGCACGGCGAGATCCTTGTAGAACTGGGAGCGGTTTTCCGCCACGCCTTGGCGAATGCCGTCGAACACATCCATGGGCAGTCCGCCGGGATAGGCCGCTGTCTTCAGCATGATCGGCGGCACCGCGCCGATCAGCACCGCACGTGCGACACGCTTGCTGCCGTAGCGGCCCAGGTAGTGCGCCACCTCACCGCCGCCGGTCGAGTGGCCAACCAGGGTCGCACCCGTGAGCTCGAGTGCATCGAGCAGCGTGGCGAGGTCCGCGGCATAGGTGTCCATGTCGTTGCCCTGCGCCGGCTGGCCGGAACGCCCATGGCCACGCCGGTCATGCGCGATGACGCGAAAGCCTTTCTGCGCCAGGAACAGCATCTGCGCGTCCCACGCATCAGCGCAAAGGGGCCAGCCGTGGCTGAACACCACCGGCGCGCCGCTGCCCCAATCCTTGTAGAAGATCCGGGTGCCGTCCCCGGTGGTGATGAAGCTGCCGCTGGATGCTGGTGTAGTCATGATCGGGCTTGTCCTGTCTGGGATTGGGGATGCCGTTGCCACGCTGCGAGCGCTTGCCGGCACGCGCCTGCCGTGGGCGCGCGCTCGACGGGCTTGCGCTCAGCGCGCGGGTATGGGGGGGATCGCCTTGTGAGGGGTGGCGGTGCGCTGCTCGGCCTTGTGCACCATCGTGTAGGCGTAGTCGACGCCCATGCCGTAGCCACCAGAGTGTTCCCGGACAAGGCCGATCACCGCGTCGTAGGTGTCGCGCCGTGCCCAGTCGCGCTGCCATTCGAGCAGCACCTGCTGCCAGGTCATCGGTATCACACCGGCCTGGATCATGCGTTGCATGGCGTAGTCGTGTGCTTCCTTGCTGGTGCCGCCGGAGGCGTCTGCCACCATGTAGATCTCGTAGCCGCCTTCGGCCATCGCGCAGAGGGCGAAGGTGTTGTTGCAGACCTCGGTCCACAGGCCGGAGACAACCACTTTCTTGCGCCCGTTGGCAGCCAGCGCGTCGCGCACTTTCTGGTCATCCCAGGAGTTCATCGAGGTGCGCTCGAGCAGCGGATGGTCGGGAAACACGTCGAGCAGTTCGGGGTAGGTGAAGCCGGAGAAAGACTCGGTTTCGACCGTGGTGATGGTGGTCGGGATGTTGAAGATGCGGGCGGCCTTGGCCAAGCCGACGGTATTGTTCTTGAGCGTCTGACGGTCGATGGACTGCACACCGAAAGCCATTTGCGGCTGGTGGTCGATGAAGATGAGCTGACTGTTCTGCGGGGTCAGTACTTCGAGCTTGGGGTTGGACATCATGTGCTCCTGGATGCAAGGTTTGCCCTGACGCGGCGGCGGGGTGCCGCGTCCGGTGTGCCGGGGTGAGTGGGCCGAAACCGGTGCCGATGAACGGGCTGCGACCTGTTTCCAGCCTAGGCCTGGCTCGCATCCATGACCATTGTCCGTTCGTATTAGGTGCCTTGTGCGCGGGTGTGGGTCCGGTAGCGCAGGAAACATCCGTCGGCCGAAGAGATGTGCACGGGCAGGACCGCCCCGGCCGCTCACGGGTGAGCCTGGGGAGCCGCTGACTAAACCTATGGTATGGGTTCTCGGCGATACTGCACGGTGTTCAAATCCGGAGCCGCAACGGCGCGCTCCGCCTCGCCTGTAGTCGTACTGACGGAGAATCAAACGTGACGCCCACGCCCCTGCAATCGACCGATACCGCGTTGGACGATGATGCGCTGGTGCTGGTTGTCGACGACGACGCGATGCTTCGCAGTGCATTGGGGAGCTTGTTCCGCTCGGTCGGTATCAAGGTTGCGCTGTTCGCCTCGGCAGCCGAGCTGCTCGACTTCCAGCTTCCCGAGGCGCCATGCTGTCTGGTGCTTGACGTAAGGCTGCGCGGCCCGAGCGGGCTGGATCTGCAATCCCGGCTTGGCCAGAGCGGTGTGCATATCCCGATCATCTTCATGACCGGCTTTGGCGACATACCGATGACGGTGGCGGCCATGAAGGCCGGCGCGGAAGACTTCATGGCCAAACCCTTTCGCGACCAGGACCTGCTGGATGCGGTGGCCGCTGCCCTCGAAAAGGACCGTTCGCGCCGCGCTGGCCTGCACCGCAGCGAGGCCCTGCGTGCCGTTTACCAGAGCCTGACGCCGCGTGAAGCGGAGGTCATGGGCCTCGCGGTAGCCGGCCTGCTCAACAAGCAGATCGCCAGCGAGATCGGTATCAGCGAGGTGACGGTCAAGATTCATCGCAGTCAGGCGATGCGCAAGATGAAGGCACGCACCTTCGCCGACCTGGTGTTGATGGCGCAGGAACTCGGCCTGTGCAAGGTGCAGCCATGACCTTTCTGCATCCCGCGCCGGTTTTCGACCCTGCCTGGCTGGCGCAGGTCGAGCAGACCGAGCTCTATTCGACCGATGGGGTGCATTGCCATTCCCTCTTCGACCCCGTCGCTCAGACCCACTGGATCGCCCGCAGTGCCTGTCTGGTGGATAGCGCCGGCTGCGCGCAACTGCAGCACGAAGCCCGCCTCGCGCCGCGTCTGCAGGCGGTCTGGGCCGCGGTGCCGTTGGCGACGATCTGGACTCCGGACCGGATGGTTCTGGTTTTCCGGGTCCGGGCCTCGACGCGCCCGGGCTGTGGCCTCGTTGGCGAGCGCGTGTCGATTGCGGCCTTCCTCGAGCTGGCCATCGGCGCGGCGCACGCGCTGGCCGAGACGCATGCGCAAGGGCTGCTGCACGGTGACATCCGGCCAGCCAACTTTCTCATTGATGCGGACCATACGTTGCGACTGACCGGATTCGCCTACGCCACGTCACTCGATCCGCACGTTGGCACGTTGCCGCGGCCCGGCACGGCTGCCTTGCCCTATCTGTCGCCGGAGCTTGGCCGGCGCGAGGCGGCGAAGCCGGATCCGCGGATGGATCTTTACTCCCTCGGTGCTTCCCTTTATGCGCTGCTGACGGGTGCCTTGCCCTATGTGGCGGATTCGGCGGCAGGCTGGCATCACGCCCATGTGGCGGTCGCGCCGCGCCAGCCACAGCGACAGAGGCCGGAGCTGCCAGCAGTGCTGGGCGAGCTCGTACTGAAGTTGATGGCGAAGGATCCTGGCGACCGTTACGCCTCGGCCGGTTCGGTGCTGGCAGACCTTGTGCGTTGCCAGGAGGCATGGGTGGAGCACGCCAGCATTCCCTGTTTTTCGCTTGATGCGGCGGCGGCCCCCGTGCTGGCAAGCACGGATCGGCTGGTCGGTCGCGCCCGGGAGATGGCCGTGCTGTCCGAGGTGCTCGGTCGCGTGCGGACGTGCCACCGGTCCGAGCTGGTGTTGATTTCGGGCGCGGCCGGACTGGGCAAATCGGCGCTGGTCGATTGGCTGGCCCGCGAGGCGAAGCAGCTCGGCGCACGCTTCGCCGGTGGCAAGAGCGATCAGTTGCAGCGCGACATTGCTTACGCGCCGGTGGCCCAGGCGATCCGTGCGCTGACGATGAACCTGCTTGGCGAGGACGAGGCGGTGCTTGCCGCGCTGCGCCAGCGCTGGCTGGAAGGGCTGCTTGGCCAGGGCAGGGCAGTGGCCGAACTGGTGCCGGAGGTGGAGCACATACTTGGCCGCACCGTCCCGCTAACCAACGTGTCGGCCCGGCTGGCGCAGGGGCGGCTCGAAAGCGCGATCCTGCGGAGCTTCTCGGCTTTTGCGTCGGAAGGCCTGCCGCTGGTGCTTTTTATCGACGATCTACAATGGGCTGACGCGCTGACCATCGATTTTCTGGATGCCTTTGTTGCGCAGCCGCCGGCCGGTGTGCTGCTGATTGGCGCATACCGTGACAAGGATCAGCCGGACATGGCGCAGCGCTTGGCCTGCCTGCTGCATGCCGGCGGGGCTCACACGCTCCCCGTCACCCGTCTGTCAGTCGGGCCGCTCGGCCTTCAGGATCTTACCGAGCTCGTCGCGACGGCCCTCGGCGAGCAGCCGGGGCAGGTCGAGGCGCTGGCCCATGCAGTCCATCGCATGGCCGGTGGCAATCCCTTTTTCTCCACCCAGTTGCTGCGTACGCTGGTGGACGATGGTGTGCTGGCCCATCATGCCGACGGTGCCGGCTGGCGGTGGGACGCGGCAGACCTCGCCCGGCGCAGCTATGCCGACGATGTGATTGACCTGATGGTCCGGCGCTTCGCCCGTTTGCCGCGGGCCGCCATGGCGCTCCTGCTGCAACTGGCGTGTGTCGGCATGCGCTGCGAAGAGGGGCTGTTGGCCTGCGTGGCGGGCGTCAGCCCGCTACAGCTGCGGCAAAGGTTGCGGCCGCTGGTGGATGCCGGTCTGTTGCTTCGCGAGGCCGCCGGTTATGCCTTCCAGCACGACCGGGTGCTGGAGTCCGCTTATGCGCAGATTCCGGTGGACGAACGACCGCGCACCCATGCCCGGATCGCCGGAATCATGATCGAACACTGGTCCGGGCACCTCGGCGAACACGCCTACGAGGTCTGCAACCAGATCGAGCGCGCGCTGGCGCACGCGCTGTCGGCAGCCGAGCGTGCGAGCTTCGTCCATGCGCTCGTCGTCGCCGGCCGGCGCGCCAAGCGCACCGGGGCGGTCGCCCAGGCCAGCGCTTATATGGCAGCGGCAGCACGGCTGATGGACCCGGCGTGGTGGTCTGCGCAATACGAACTCGCTTATGCGGTGGACCTCCTCAGGTGCGAGTGCCTGCTGGCGCAGGCCGAGCTGGCCGACGCGGGGCGCGAAATCGATCTCCTGCTGACACGCGACACCCGCCCGCTGGATCGCGCCGCGGTGCACCGCCTCAAGGCCAGTCTGCTGACCGTGCGCTCCGACTATGAGGGAGCCATCGATGCGGCGCTCTCAGGGCTCGCGCTGCTCGGCGTTCACCTGCAGCGCGGGCCGGGCAAGGAGGAAATTCAGGCGAGTTACGATGCCGTGCAGGCTGCGCTCGGCGGGCGGCCTATCGCTTGCCTGGGAAGCCTGCCGGCAACGGACGAGCGTCGCATCCAGACAGTCATGGGGCTGCTGTCGACGCTGATTTCATCGCTCTTCGTTACCGATGGCATCAGCTTCCTGCATGTTGCCAAGATGGTCGAATTGACGCTCGAGCATGGGGCTACGCCGGAGTCGGCGTATGGCCTGTCGTGGTTCGGCGTGTTCATCGCAAGCCACTACGAGGCCTATGAAGACGGGCTGGCCTACGGGCTGGCAGCCATGGCGCTGATTGACCGCCATGGCTACGAGGCTGAGCGCATCGCCACCCTGGTTGCCGTGGACCAGGTCAGCCCATGGACCCGTCCGCTGGCCCATGCGCTTGGCCATGCCCAGTGGGCGGTCAGGCAGGGACTGGCCTCGGGCGACATCGGCATGGCCTGCTATGCACGCAACCACATTGCCTCGGACCTGCTGGCCATGGGTGAGCATTTGCGGTTGGTGCTCGAGGAGATCGAGCAGGGCCTGGCGCTCACGCGGCAAATCCAGTACCGCGATATCGAGCTCATCCTCAATTCGCAGAAGCATTTCGTGCTCCGCCTGAGTACAGGAGACGATGCGCTCAATGGCGCGGAGGCACCCGGCAATGCAGGCGGCCGGCTGGCGAGCAGCAACTCCCAGCCGACCCGTTTCTGGATCTGGCTTTACGACGGCATGGCCAGTGCATTCCGTGGTGAATGGACGCAGGCGCAGCACAGCCTGACGCAGGCGATGGCGCTGAGCTGGTCGGCTCCGGCCCACATCAACGTGGCCGACTGCCATCTGTTCCTGGCGCTCGCCACGGCACATGCCGTACCCCCTTCTTCCGGCTCCGATGCGCTTGCCGAACATCACCAGCGTTTTGTGCGCTGGGCGGAACTCAACCCGGCCAGCTTTCAGGGCAAGCGCCTGCTGATCGAGGCGGAATGCGCCCGGCTGCGCGGGGAAACCCTGCAGGCGCTGCTCTGTTACGAGCAGTCCGCGCATGCGGCCGGCGGGGCCGGATTTATCCATGAGCAGGCGCTGGCACATGAACTGGCGGGCCTCCTGTGCGAAGCGCACGGCCTGCATACTGCCGGCAAGCAGCATCTGCGCACGGCCCATGCCTGTTACCGGCGCTGGGGGGCGGATCACAAGGCGGCGCTGTTGGTCGCCGCGCATCCGCACCTGGATCTGGCTGGTGCCGGCGAGGCCACCGCCGCCGGACCCGGCAGCGCAGGTGCGGGCTGGGAGCTGGGCATCCGCGCAGCGCAGGCGATGTCCGGTGAGGTGGTGATGGACCGGCTGGTTGAGACCCTGATGACGGACATCCTTATCCATGCGGGGGCCCAGTATGGTTTGCTTCTGCTGCTGCACGACCAGCGCCCGGTGATCGAGGCCTCGGGATGCGTCGTCGACGGCAGGGTGGCGGTCAGTCTGGGCGCTGCGGTGCCGACCGAAGATGCGCTGCCGCTGGCTGTGCTCAGCAGCGTGCTGAGGACGCACGATGCGCTGGCACTGGCTGATGCCTCGGTGGAGGCGCCTTCGATTCGCCGACGACCCCCCGGCGGTGTGCGTCTGCGTTCAGTGCTGTGCCTGCCCCTGCTGCGCGGCGGCGTCCTGATCGGGGTGGTCTATCTGGAGAACAACCTTGCTCCCGGCGTATTCGACGCCGATCGTATCCGTCACCTTGAAGTGCTGGCTCCGCAGGTTGCAATCGCGCTCGAAACGGCCCGGCGCTATGAGCAGTTCATTGACGAGGGCAACCGCCGCGTGAGTGCGGAGATGAACCTGCAGACGGCCCGCGCCGAACTTGCACGCAGCGCACATCTCACGGTGATGGGTAGCCTGGCGGCGTCGATTGCACACGAGGTGAACCAGCCGCTGACGGCCATCGTGGTGTCGGCAGACGCCAGTCTGCGCTGGCTTGACCGGGCACTACCCGAGATCGGCGAAGCAGTCGAAGGGCTCACTCACATCAAGCAGAGTGGTCTGCGTGCGGCGGGCATCATCCGCGCGCTGCGGGCGCTGGCCAAACAGGCCCCTATGGTGCTTGCGCCACTGGCGCCCGACGAGGTGCTGCGTGAGGTGCTCGGCATGGTGAGCATCGACATCGAGCAGCGCGAGGTGAAGCTGACAACCCGCCTGGAAGCAGGCGACGCCATGCTCGAGGCCGACCGGGTGCAGCTTCAGCAAGTCGTGCTCAACCTCATTACCAATGCCCTCGATGCGATGGCCCCGACACCGGTCGACACACGCGAACTGCATGTCCTCTCGTCGACCACCGCCGAGCATGTCGTCGTGCGCATTCAGGACACTGGCGCCGGCCTGCCGGATGCTGCGGTGACGCGCATCTTTGACCCTTTCGTCACCACCAAGGAAAGTGGCATGGGCATGGGCCTGGCGATCTGCCTCTCCATCATCGAAGCGCATGGCGGCACGCTGCTGGCCCGGCAGCGCGACGGTGGTGGCAGCGAGTTCGAGTTCCGCCTGCCCGTGTCGGGAAGGCCCTAGCGGGTGCTGCCCAGCCACGAGGGCAGCGCCGTCGCAAGTTCTGGCGTCCACGAAATCGCCAGCGCACCCAGAAAGATCGCCAGCAGGGCCGGCAGCACCGACACCGCCACTTCGCGGATCGGTTTGCCGAACATGGCCGAGGCGAAGAAGATGTTCATCCCGGCCGGTGGGCACAGGAAGCCCATTTCCATTACCGCCAGAAAAATCACCCCGAAGTGCACCGGGTCGATGCCGTAGCTCACCGCCACCGGCAAGAGCAGCGGCACCAGCACGACAATGGCGGCGTAGATCTCCATCAGTGCCCCGGCCAGGAACAGGAAGACATTGAGCGCCACCAGAAAGGCGAACTTGTTGGGCAGCGTTGCCTGTACCCATTCCACGGCAGCGTCGGGGATGCCGGCGTCCACTAGATAATTGGTCAGCCCGAGGGCCATGCCGAGGATCAGCATCACCCCGCCAATCACCTGGGCGCAGTCGGCCAGGCAGCGGCGCAGCAGGGCAAAGTCCAGCTCCCGGTGAGCGATGGCCTGGGTGAGGATGGCGTAGGCGGCGGTGAGGGCAGCGCTCTCGGTGGGCGTGGCAAGGCCGCTGACCAGCGAGCCGATGGCCACCACCGGGGCGAGGAGTTCCCAGCGCGCGGCCCAGGCGGCGGCGAGGGCTGCACCCAGGTCGGCTTTCGGTCGCGCAATGTCCGCCGCGGGCGTCACGTCACTGCGGCGCAGATAGCCGCCGACGATCAGCAGGAAGACCACCATCACCAGTGCCGGCAGCACGCCAGCCAGAAACATGGTGTTGATCGGCACCCGGGCGATGATCGCGTACATGATCAGGGGCACCGAGGGCGCCAGCAACACACCCAGTGCGCTGGCGCTGGTCACCAGGCTGATGCCCTTGCGCTCGGGGAAGCCGGCGTCCTTGAGGAGCGGCAACAGTAGCCCGCCGAGGGCCAGGATGGTGACTCCGCTGCCGCCGGTAAAGGCGGTGAAGAAGGAACACAACAGCGCTGCGGCAATCGCCGTACCGGTGCTGCCGCCGCCAAAGCAGGCGGTGAACAGCGTGCCCAGCCGTCCGGCCGCACCGCTGCGCGCAAACACCAGCCCGGCCAGCGTAAACAGCGGCAGGGCCGGCAGGGACGGATTGACCGTGATCTGGTAATGGCTCAATGACACCGAGGCCAGCGGCTGGCCTTCCGACCAGAACAGGGCCAGGGCCAGACCGCCCAGCACGGCGAAGATCGGCGCGCCGGCCAGCAGGGCGGCGAGCAGCCCGATGGCAAACGGGATCAGCGGCAGTGTGGTGCCGTCGAAATGGTCGGCAAACAGAAAGCCGGCGCCGGTCAGGGCCAGGCCCAGCAGGACGCGGGCAATCAAATGCGCCGCGCAGCGGCTGCCGAGCCTGGCGCCAAGGATCAGGAAGCCGGCCGGCATCAGGGCCTGCACCCACCATACCGGCAGGCCGTAGGCCAGTTCGCGGCCGGCATCCATTTCGCTGGCCACGAAGCGCCAGCTGGCCGCGGCCAGCATGCCGCACAGGATGGCGGCGCTGCCCTTGGCAAATACCGTTGATGCCGCGCGCAGTGCCGGGTTGCGCGCATTGGCCAGCCCGTTGCCGAGCGCCGTCAGGTGTCCGCCTCGTTCTGCCAGCACCCCGCCGAACATCGCCAATGCCAGCCCGAGGTGCTGGACCAGCAAGGGTGCGTTGTCGATGCCCTTGCCGTGCAGCGGGCGCAAGGCGATCTCCACCAGCGGGATGAGGGTCATCAAGGCCAGCGCAAGGGAGGCGATGAGCTCGTCGACAGGCGGCAGGCGACGCATCAGCGCTTGCCTGCCCGGTAGGCTTTCAGCAGGGCGAAGACTTCATCGAAGGTTTCCGCCGGTACCATTTTGCCGCGGATACGCGGGTAGAGCTTGTCGGCCAGCTCGGTCCATTCCTTCATCTGTGCGGGTGTCGGGGTGTGCACCTGCAGGCCGCGTTTCTTCATGGCCTCGACGGCTTCGTCGACCTCCTGGCGGGCCTTGGTGCGCATCTGGGCGCCGGCCCTGAGCCCGGCGGCGCGGACGGCCTCCTGGGTCGCCGGACTCATCTCGTCCCAGCTCTTCCTGGTGATCACCAGCGCGCCGACGATGGGTGCCCAGTTGATGTCGAGCATGTGTGGCGCGGTGTTGTAGACCTGGCTGGCCAGCGCGAAGTAGGGGGTGGCCGGCACCGCGTTGATCATGCCGGTCTGGATGGAGGGCAGGATGTCACTGGTTTCCAGCGGAACCGGCGTGTAGCCCAGGCTCTTCATGATTTCCTGCTGCTCCGACTCGCCGGCCCAGGCGAAGAACTTCATCTTCTTGTAATCGTCCGGGCGCACCGCCGCTTCTTTAGAAAAGAAGCGCACCCAGCCGGCGTCACCCCAGGCCAGCACCACGAAACCCTTGTCGAGGAACCTTTTCTCCATGCCGGGGCGCATCTTGTCGCGCACGTAATCGACCTCATCCCAGCTGCGGAACAGCAGCGGGATGGATTGCAGCGCGGCGATCGAAGGCTCAATCTCGCGCAGGCCGACCACCGACAGCAGGGCGCCCTGCAACTGGCCGATGCGCATGCGGCGGGCCATGTCGGTTTCTCCACCCTGGCTGCCGTCCGGGTAGATCACGTACTTGGCGCCGTCGCCCTGCGCCGCCCGCCAGGCCTCGCCCACCTCCAGCAACTGGCGGTGGTAAAGGGAATTTTTGGGGGCGAGGGTGCCGATGCGCAATTGGGGGGTAGCAAGGGCGTTGGCGCTGACAAACAGGCCAAGGGTGATGGCAGCGCGGCGGCCGATCCTGAGCATTGGGGGTTTTCCTTTGGTACGAGCTTCGGTGGGTCGGATTTCAGTCCGACAGGTGGCCGCGCGTCAAAACAGGTCGTCCGCCGACTCGATCAGCCAGCGGGCGCGGCGGCGCATGACTTCGTTGGCGAGGGCCAGCGGGCTGCCCGGCGCGTCCTTCACGGCGACGGCCTGCAGCAGCAGGCCCACAAAGGCCACCTTGTCACCGGCCGGCTGCGCGATGCCCTCGGCCTTGCCGACAAAGGCGCCGGCGCTGTGGCCGCCACCGAGGCGCAGCGCTTCCTCGAAATACGCCAAGGCCTGCGTCTGGCTGCCGCCGGGGCGGGATGCCTCGAAGCTGCCCATCAGTCCGGCCAGGTTGCCGTCGCCAAAGGCTGGATCCGTGTTCCAGGCCAGACGGGCGAGGCGCACGGCCAGCGGCAGGTCGGCCACCGCATCAGGGTCGTCCTTCGACAAGGAGATGGCCCCGCCCCAGGCCGCGGCGGCCCAGTAGGCGAGGGCGACCTGATGTTGTTCAAGCCGAGGCCAGTCCGCTGGTTTGTTGCTGGCCAGTTGTCGGGAGAAACCAGGGTGCTTCGCTTCGAGCGCGGCCAGCGCGTGGTCGCGCCCGCGCCGGTAGAGGCGTGCGGCGCGTTCGCGGAGGCGCTGTGCGGCCTTTGCGTCCTGGGTTTCGATACGGTCAGCCTCAAAGGCGACGAAGGCGTAGGCGTACTGGGTGAAGCCGCCCGCCACCGCCGCTGCCAGCGGGGCGTGTCCGGGCTGCTGGCGCAGCACCGATTCAGACAGTTTCAGATAAAAGGCGCTCGCCTCGCGGGCCAGTTCGAGGTCGTCCTCGCTGGATTGCCCCTGCGCGGCCAGCTCGTCGGCCACGTTGCGCACCACCATTTGCCGGGGCGAGCAGGCGGCAAGATTGACGGCGACAAGAATGAGCACGGCAGCGTGGAGTGGGCGGGCGAGGCGGGATAGCGAGAATTCGGGGTGCCTGGAGGCCATGGGTGCAGTCGAGCCCCGCGTGCAGGGCCACAGGAAGAAGGGTCGCGACGCCGCGGACAATAGCCGGACAATGTTGCGAGGGCGTGAAAGCGGGCCTTGCGAAGGCGATTTTCGGATGCGTACAATGCGGATGTTGCGCTGCAGCAATAGTGGCGCACTGTCTTCATATCACGCGAAGGAAATCCCCATGTCCCACACTCACGCCACCACGAAAGCCGCCGCCTGCCACGACGCCCTGGAGGTTTTCCAGGAAGAACACCACCACGCCCCGGACGCTCACGAGAAGGCCCGCCTTCTGTCGGATACCGTCAAGGAATGGGAACAGGAAGAACTGGCCGCCACGCACCCGTCGGCCACGGCTGACTGAAGTTGGTCCAGTCAGGCCCGCCGGTACATCAATCCGGCGGGCCTGACGAACAAGACGCTCCGGATCATCCGTTCGCGATGGTCCGCGTCACACCTCTGCGCGCGCTGCACAGCACCCCTTTTCGGCAGAAACGCACGGGCACGCCTCCGGTCGTCGTGCTCATGCGCCATTGTGGGTGCTGCACCGCACCAACTTGGTGCCATTTGCGCCTCGGCGGGGTGGCCATAAGCCTGAAAAGCCCTGTATTTCCAGGAGTGCAAACTAGGCACGATACCTGCTTATTATTTCTTGCCCGCTGGCAGTGCCGCCACGGTGTTGCTGCCTCCGCCAATGACGGCGGAACCCGAGTTGGTCGAGTGCGCCTGCACCCGCCACCTCGTTGTTCCAACCCGACTTCGATCTGCGTTTCGCGGGGGCCCTGATGTCTGCGCTGCTCACTGCCGTGAGTCATGGCACAGAAATCCGGCATGGTCCCCAAGACGCCTGGACCTGCAGGATTAATCATGAAAATCATTGTTGTTGGTCATGGCATGGTGGGCCACAAGTTCCTTGAAGAACTCCACCACCTTGCTCTCGTTCCCACCGAAGTCACCGTGCTGTGCGAGGAGCCCCGCGCGGCCTACGACCGGGTTCATCTTTCCGAATTTTTCGCCGGCAAGACTGCCGAGGACTTGTCCGTCGTCGAGCCGGGCTTCTTTGACCAGAGTGGCTTCTCGCTGCGCCTCAAGACCCGGGCTGCGGCGATAGACCGCCGCAAGAAGACCGTCACCACTGCCGACGGTGAAGTGCTGTCCTACGACAAGCTGGTGCTGGCCACCGGTTCGGTACCCTTCGTGCCGCCGGTAAAGGGCAACGACCGCGCTGACTGCTTTGTCTACCGCACCATCGAAGATCTGGTTGCCATGACCGAAGCCGGGTCCCGCTCGAGAAGCGGCGTGGTGGTCGGTGGAGGCCTGCTTGGCCTGGAATGCGCCAAGGCTTTGCGCGATCTCGGCCTGGAAACCCACGTGGTCGAATTTGCCCCGCGCCTGATGACGGTGCAGGTGGACGATGATGGCGGCCGCGTCCTGCGCAGCAAGATCGAGGAACTCGGTCTGCACGTGCACACCAGCCGCAACACGGTGGAGATCACCGATGGCGCAACGGCACGTCACCGCATGGTTTTCAACGACGGCAGCCACCTCGAAACCGACATGATCGTGTTCTCGGCCGGCATCCGTCCGCGCGACGAACTGGCCCGCCAGAACGCACTGGCAGTGGGGCCGCGCGGCGGCATTGCGGTGGACGACCATCTGCGCACCAGTGACCACGACATCTACGCCATCGGCGAGTGTGCCGCCTGGAAGGAGCAGCTCTTCGGGCTGGTCGCCCCCGGTTACGACATGGCCCGCGTGGTTGCCCGCCACATCACCGGCCAGACCGACGCCAGCTTTGCTGGCGCCGACATGAGCACCAAGCTCAAGTTGATGGGCGTGGACGTGGCCAGCATTGGTGACGCGCAGAGCAAGACCCCCAACTGCCGCAGCTACCGCTACACCGACGAGCGCAAGCAGATCTACAAGAAGATCGTGGTGAGCGAAGACGGCAAGCGCCTCCTTGGCGCCGTGCTGGTGGGCAACGCGGATGAATACGGCACCCTGCTGCAGATGGCCCTCAACGGCATCGCGCCGCCGGAAGATCCCGAATTCCTGATCCTCCCGTCCAGCGACGGCAAGGCCAAGCCCGGCCTGGGTGTCGATGCGCTGCCCGACAGCGCCCAGATCTGCTCCTGCAACAACGTGAGCAAGGGCCAGATCTGCGCCGCGGTGGCTGACGGCGCCAGCACCATCGGCGACATGAAGACCTGCACCAAGGCCGGCGCCACCTGCGGCGGTTGCGTGCCGCTGGTCACCCAGATCATGAAGGCCGAGATGGCCCGCCTCGGCATGGCGGTGAACAATCACCTGTGCGAGCACTTCCCGTACTCGCGCCAGGAGCTTTTCCACCTCATCAAGGTGGGCGAGATCAAGAGCTTCGAAGAGCTGCTGGAGAAGCACGGCACGGGCCTTGGCTGCGACATCTGCAAGCCCACCGCGGCGAGCATCTTCGCCTCGTGCTGGAACGAGTTCGTGCTGAAGAAGGATCTGGCCGGCCTGCAGGACAGCAACGACTACTTCCTGGGCAACATCCAGAAGGACGGCACGTATTCGGTGGTGCCGCGCATGCCCGGCGGCGAAGTCACTCCCGACGGCCTCATCGCCGTCGGCCAGGTAGCCAAGAAGTACGGCCTCTATACCAAGGTCACCGGCGGACAGCGGGTCGATCTTTTCGGCGCCCGTGTCGAGCAACTGCCCTTCATCTGGGACGAGCTGATTGCGGCAGGTTTCGAATCCGGCCACGCCTATGGCAAATCATTGCGCACCGTCAAAAGTTGCGTCGGCTCCACCTGGTGCCGCTATGGGGTGGGTGACAGCGTGGGCTTCGCCGTCGAACTCGAGAACCGCTATAAAGGTCTGCGCGCGCCGCACAAGATCAAGTTCGGCGTGTCCGGCTGCACCCGCGAATGTGCGGAAGCTCAGGGCAAGGACGTCGGCATCATCGCCACCGAAAAGGGCTGGAACCTCTATGTGTGCGGCAACGGCGGCATGAAGCCGCGCCACGCCGAACTGCTGGCCGCCGACCTGAGCAAGGAGGCGCTCGTCCAGCTGGTCGACCGTTTCCTGATGTTCTACGTGCGCACCGCCGACCGGCTGCAGCGCACCAGCACCTGGCGCGACAACCTGGAGGGCGGTCTCGACTACCTGAAGGACGTGGTGGTGAACGACAGCCTGGGTCTGGCTGCCGAACTCGAAGACCAGATGCAGCACGTGGTGGACACCTACCAGTGCGAGTGGAAGACCGCCGTCACCAACCCGGATGTGCGCAAGCGCTTCCGTTCCTTCGTCAATAGCGACAAGGCCGACGAGCACATCATCTTTGTGGAGGAGCGCGGCCAGATTCGCCCGGCTCGCCCCGACGAAAAGTCTGCCGCCGATCTCGACGCCCTCGCCACCCCCGCCTGAGGAAGCCATCCATGAATATCGCCACCCTTCAATGGAACGTCATTTGCGCGGTCGACGACATCCTGCCCGATACCGGCGTCTGTGCCCTGGTGGAAGGCCGTCATGTCGCGATCTTCCGCGTCGGTGATGCGCAGTTCTACGCCATCGACAACGTCGACCCCAAGTCCGGCGCCAGCGTCCTTTCGCGAGGCCTGGTGGGCAACCTGGGGGCGCACACCGTCGTTGCGTCGCCGCTTTACAAGAACCACTTTGACCTGGCCACCGGCGAATGCCTGGAGGCACCCGAGCACTCGGTCCGCGCCCACACCGTGCGCATCGAAGACCATCGCGTGCTGGTCACCCTGGGCTAAGGCCCGCACATTCAATCGAAAGGAAATCCCATGGCTTACCTTGCTCCTGCCGAATTCGTCACCAAGATGGTCGATGCCGGCGAATCCAAGCTGCTGATGTCCACCCGCGACACCCTGATCCGCGCCTACATGGCCGGTGCCATCCTGGCCCTGGCCGCCGCTTTTGCGGTCAGCATCACCGTCAATAGCGGCAACCCGCTGATCGGCGCGCTGCTCTTTCCGGTCGGGTTCTGCATGCTCTACCTGCTCGGCTTCGACCTCTTGACCGGCGTGTTCACGCTCGCTCCGCTGGCCGTCTTCGACAAGCGTGCCGGTGCCACCTGGGGCGGCGTGATGCGTAACTGGAGCCTGGTGTTTACCGGCAATTTCGCCGGTGCGCTCACCGTTGCGGTGTTCATGGCCATCATCTTCACCAACGGTTTCAGCGAGGCACCCAACGCCATCGGCCAGAAGATCGGCCACATTGGCGAAGCCCGCACCGTCGGTTACGCCGCCCATGGCGCCGCCGGCATGCTGACCCTGTTCATCCGTGCCGTGATGTGCAACTGGATGGTATCCACCGGCGTGGTCGCCGCCATGATGTCCACCAGCGTGTCGGGCAAGGTGATTGCCATGTGGATGCCCATCCTGGTGTTCTTCTACATGGGCTTCGAGCACAGCATCGTCAACATGTACCTGTTCCCGTCGGGGCTGATGCTGGGTGGCAACTTCACCTTCATCGACTACCTGTTCTGGAACGAGATTCCCACCGTGGTGGGCAACCTGGTGGGGGGCCTGACCTTCGTCGGTGCAACGCTCTATTCCACGCACTACAAGACGGCTCCCAAGCGTCGTCTCGCCTGAACCTGACCGCCAGCCGGGGGGCCGTGCAATCCATGCCAAGAACCATGCGCGTCACCCTCGGCCAGGCGTCCCTGGCCGGTGCCCATGACATCAACCAGGATTTCCACGGTGCCTTCCTGCCCCGTGGCCACCAGCTCGTCAGCAAGGGCATCGCGCTGGCCCTTGCCGACGGGATCAGTTCCAGTCGGGTCAGCCAGCTGGCCAGCCAGACGGCCGTGCGCTCCTTTCTCGCCGACTACTACGCCACCTCCGAAGCCTGGTCGGTGCGGCGGGCGGCGGAACGGGTGCTCAGTGCCGCCAACGCCTGGCTGCACGCCCAGACCATGGCCAGCGACGGGCGCTTCGAAAAGGACCGGGGCTACGTCTGCACCTTCAGCGCGCTGATTCTCAAGGGCCGCGACCTGCACCTGCTGCACGTCGGCGATTCGCGCATCTACCGGCTTCACCCTCACGCCCTCGAGCAGCTTACCGAGGACCACCGGGTCCGCCTTTCGTCTACCGAGTCCTACCTGGGCCGGGCCGTGGGGGCCGGTCCTTTCGTAGAGATCGACTACCGCAGCTGGGAGGCCGAAGTCGGCGAAATCTACCTGCTGGCCACCGACGGCGCCTACGGCCATCTCCAGGCCGAGGACATTCACGAGGCCCTGCGCCAGCACCCGGCCGACCTGGATGCTGTCGCCACCCGGCTGGTGAGCCTGGCCCGCAGCCGCGGCTCCAGCGATGACGCCACCCTGCAAGTGCTGCGCATCGACGAACTGCCACCCCTTGACGGGCTCCATCCGCAACTGAGCCGGGAAGGGCTGGCTCTGCCGCCTGCGCTGGCGCCGCGCATGGACTTCGAGGGCTTCACCATCCTGCGTGAAATGCAGGTCAGTGCGCGCAGCCACCTGCACCTGGCCGTCGACAACAGCAGCGGACGGCAATACGTCATCAAGACTCCGTCGGTGGACCTGAGTCAGGACGCCGACTACCTCGATCGCTTCGTCCTCGAAGAATGGATCGCGCGCCGCGTGGATAGCCCGCACGTGGTCAAGACCTGGCCCGGCGAGCGCCCGCGAACCTGTCTTTTCGTGGCGATGGAATTCATCGATGGGCAGACCCTGGCTCAATGGATGCGCGACAACCCCCGCCCTCCGCTGGACAGCGTGCGGAGCATCATCGAACAGCTCGCCCAGGGCCTCCAGGCGCTCCATCGGCGCGAAATGCTGCACCAGGATCTGCGCCCCGAAAACGTCATGATCGACCTGCAGGGTACGGTCAAGCTCATTGATCTGGCTACTGCCCACGTCGAGGGGCTGGCCGAATACCAGCGCGACGCCCTCGTCAGCGGGGTGCCCGGCACCCTCCAGTACACCGCCCCCGAGTACCTGCTCGGCCAGGGCGGCAGCCAGCGCAGCGAGCTCTTCGCACTGGCCGCCATCACCTACCAGATGCTCACCGGGCAGCTCCCCTACGGGCTCGATGCCTCGCGCGTGCGCAGTCCCGCCGACCTGCGTCGCCTGCGCTACGTGCCGGTGCGCCACCTGCGCCCCGACTTGCCACCGTGGGTTGACGCCGTGCTGGCCAAGGCCCTGCACCCCGACCCTGCCAGACGGCAGGAGGTCATCTCCGAATTCATTCACGACCTCAAATTGCCCGGCGGGCAATTCCTCAGCCGCCGTGCCACCCCGCTGATCGAACGCAACCCGGTCCTGTTCTGGAAGTGCTCGACGGCACTGCTGAGCCTCGCCGTCATCGTCCTTCTCGCCATTCGCGTCCTCGAACACTGAGCGCGCCGGTTGTTTCCGTGCGCGTATCCCCTAGCCGCGCCGGCGGACCTTCAGGGCTTGCGGGTGGCGCTGTCGGCGATGACTCCACGCCTGGCCACGCTCAGAAGATGTGGCGAAACAGGTAATACAGGCTGCCGCTGAGGGTGATGGCGGCGGGCAGGGTGCGTAGGTGAGGTGAGTCTTGCCGATCTTTTCGCCAACGGTAACAACGATGCGCTTCCAGCCCACCATGGTGCCCAGGCCCAGCGCAATGGCGACGGCGACCTTGACCCACAGCGGGATGAACTTGGTGGCCGCGTCGAGCTGTTTCTGGAAGGCCTTCAGGTTGGTCTTGGTGTCGGCGTCGAAGTTGCCGTGGTCCTTCTTGTCGAGGATGCGGATGGTTTCGGAACTCAGGTACATGTCGTTGCGCACGTTGGCGACGGCCGCCGCGGGCACCTTGGCGAGGGTGCCGTTGGCACGCACCTGGTCGCCGATGTCGGCACTGACCCGGGCCAGCGCGGGCACGACTTCATCCTTGAATTGCTTGGTGCGCACATAGTCGGTGAGAACGAGGCGCGGCTCGGCCGGTACCGGCACCTTGACCTGCTTGTCGAGGGATTCCTGGGTGACGTGGGCGAGCGCGGCGAACTGGATGGCCTGCTCGGCCGGCATGGCACGGTTGAGCGCGTAAGCCATGGGCACGGTGCCGACCAGGATCAGCATGATGAGGCCCATGCCTTTCTGGCCGTCGTTGGAACCATGCGCGAAGGACACGCCGGTGCAGGTCAGCACGAGGACGCTGCGAATCCACCAGGGCGGCGGCTTGTGGCCCTGGGGTTCCTTGTAGAGGGCCTGGTCCTTGACAAGCTTCTTGACGACCAGCAGCAGCAGGGCGGCGCAGCCGAAGCCGACCAGCGGCGAGATGAGCAGGGACCAGCCGATCTTGGTGGCCTGGGCCCAGTCCACGCCGCTGGTGCCGTCGGCACCGTTCATCAGGGCGTTGGCGACGCCGACGCCGATGATGGAGCCGATGAGGGTGTGCGACGAGGAAGCCGGCAGGCCGAAGTACCAGGTGCCGAGGTTCCACAGGATGGCGGCGATGAGCAGCGCGAAAACCATCGCAAAGCCGGCCCCGGAGCCGACCTGCATGATCAGCTCGACGGGTAGCAGGGAGATGATGCCGAAGGCGACGGCGCCGCTCGAAAACAGCACACCGAGAAAGTTGAACACGCCGGACCACACCACGGCGACGTGGGGTGGCAGGGAGTGGGTGTAGATCACGGTGGCGACGGCATTGGCGGTGTCGTGAAAGCCATTGACGAACTCGAAGCCGAGGGCGGTGAGCAGGGCGATGCCGAGGAGCAGGAAGGGCAGCCAGGTGGTGGTCATGGTGCCGGCGTCCTGCACGTCAGTGACGAGCCCGGAGATGCTGTACAGGATGCCGGCAGCGATCAGGCCGATAAAGGCGAAGGTAAGTGCCGGACCGTTCTTGCGGTCGAGGTGGGGGCGCGCGGCCCTTGGTTCGAGGGTGGCTTCGGTGGAAGAGGACATGACGGGAAAACCGAAAATTGAGGTGTCCCCATTCTGCGAAGCAGCCTTTGCGTTGATATTACGGTTTCGGGACGCTTTGTCGCAGCAGCCTCAGTCGAGCAGGTCGGAATATTCCTTTTGCGCGTAGCCCTTGAGGGTGGTCCACGGCAGCGTGGCCGGCATGGTTTCGCGGGTGACGATCATGCTGCTGCGGCTGGTGCCGGCGGTGTTGGCGGATTCGATGCGGCGCGGGTATTTTTCCTGCTCGTCCCACAGCACCTGCACGCGGGCTTGCGGCGTGCCGCCTTCGTACCAGCGAGCACCGGCGGGGGCGCTGCGGGCGGCCGGCTTCATGCGCTTGATCTGCTCGGGGTCGAGGAGCTGGGCGGCGGTGCTCCATTTGCCGTCGAAGCCGATGTTGGGGTAGTCCACGACGGGGATGTCCACGACCATTTTTTCGTGTTCGTCGACAAGGCGTACGCGCAGCTTGCCGTCGTCGCTGCGGGCCACCCAGCGCGAGGCAGCGGCAATATCGAGGTGCTTGTGGTCCTTGCCGCCGGTCTGGTGGTCGGTTTCTGCATGGGAGCCGGCCGGCATGATGCGGGCGACCCAGCTTTGGTTGTCGCGGCGGATCAGGCGTTCGCTGAAGCGGGTGATGCGGGTGACGCCGTCGGCGCCAAGGATGTTGCTTTCATGCTCGACCTTGACGGCCAGCTCATCGGCAAGGGCCGTGGTGGCCAGCAGGGTGCCAAGGAGCAGGGCGAGGAGGGATGTCTTCATGGTGGCTTCTTGTGGAAAGAAAAAATGCCCGACCGGTGAAGGTCGGGCGGAAAAGGGACTAACTTCTGCTGCAGGCAGACCCTTGGATGGCTGGCAGATCGGTCAGAGACCCATGGCGGACTTCACCAGGCCAAAGACCTTGGTGTTGACCATGGAGCCCTTGAAACCGGCATTGCCGGCACCGCTGGAGAAGAGCATGACGTCGCCGCCGCCGTGGGTTTCGGAGCCGGCGGAGCCGAGGTTGACGCCGACTTCCTGGAGGTAGTCGTCGGCTGCCGTGTCGACGCTGGTCAGGTCGTCACGCACGGCCTTGCGCGGGCCGCCGCCATTGCCGAACACCAGGGCGGTGTAGGGCTTGCCGTCGGCTGCGGTGGCCAGCACGGCCTTGCCCTGGACGGTGCTCTGGGTGATGTCGGTGACCTTGCCGAGGATGGGGTTGCCTTTGTGTGCGTAGCCGTTGAAGGTCATCGTGTGATCGTGGTCGGCGGTGACGACGATCAGGGTGTTCTTCAGGTCAACCAGGCCAAGGGCGCGCTTGATGGCGTCGTCGAAGGCGATGGTGTCTTCCAGCGCGCGCTTCGCATTGGTGCCGTGCAGTGCATGGTCGATGCGGCCGCCTTCAACCATCAGGAAGTAACCCTTGCTGTTCTTCTTGAGGATGTTGATGGCCTTCTCGGTCATGTCGGCGAGGCTCGGCTCGTCGATCGCATTGGCTGTCTTGGCGCGGTCCAGCTCGTAGTTGAGGTGGTCGAGGTTGAACAGGCCGACCAGCTTGCTGGTGGAGGCCGCGTCGATGGTCTTGAACGCGGCGCCGGTGTTCACGTAGGTGTAACCGGCGGTCTGCAGCAGGGCTGTCAGGTCCTGTCCGTCGGTGCGCTTGCCGCCGGTGACGGTGGTGGGCAGAAAGAACTTGGAACCGCCACCGAGCAGCACGTCCACGCCGGTACCGAGGGCCGCGTTGTATTTGCCGGAGCCGGGTACGACCTGGGCGGCAATGTCGTTCTCGCCGTCGCGGTGGCAGATGTGTGCGTAGGTGGCGGCCGGGGTGGCGTGGGTGACGCGGGTGGTGGTGACTGCACCAACGGCCTTGCCGGCAGCCTTCGAGAGCTCCAGCAAGGTGGTCACGGCAGTGCCGTTGCCGGTGCCCGGGCAGGTGCTGTTGGCACCGCTCACATACGGGGTCGCGCCGTTGTAGGCCTTGGTGTCGGCGCTCATGGAGAGCACTTCGTTGTTCATCTTCACGCCGGTCATGTAGGCGGCCATCGACGGGGCGCTGTCGGTGGTCTGGGCGTCATTGGAATAGGTGCGGATGCGCGCGGTGCGCTTCAGCGATTCCATGTTGAGGGCGCCGGCTTCGCCGTACTTGTAGATGCGGCTGGCGGTGATGGTGGTGGGGCCCATGCCGTCGCCGAGAAAGAAGATGACGTTGGTGGCTTCGCCGGCGGCGAAGGCCGAGCTTGCAGCGACGAGGGCAACAGCCGCTGCGCAGCGCTTGATGTGGGTTTTCATGGTTGTGCTCTCCGGCTTACAGGCCGACCGACTGGCGGACCAGGTTGAAGACTTCGGTGTTGGTGATGACACCGGTGAATTTGTCCGAACCACGGCCGATGGCGCCGAGGAAGACATCGGTGCCACCGTGGGTTTCGCTGCCGGCAGCCATGGGGATGGCGGCTTCCTGGTGGTAGGTCTTGTCGGCCACCTGGGCGTCGGTGAGGGCGCTGCGGGTGGCGGGGCGGTTTTCGCCGTTGCCGAAGCCGATGATGGTGAAGGGATTGCCGCTGCTGTCGTTGTTGTACAGGCCGGTGACGAAGTTCTTCAGCAGGCCGAGCACGCCGGGGTTGCTGGCGGTGGTCGGGCCGGTGCGGGCGGCGTAGCCGTTGAGCACCAGGGTGTGGTCGTGGTCGGCGGTGACGACGATCAGGGTGTTCTTCAGGTCGGCGTCCTTGAGCTTCATCTTGTCGATGGCGGTCTTGATCGCGTCGTCGAAGGCAACGGTGTCCTGCAGTGCCTTCCTGGCGGTGGTTTCGTGCAGTGCATGGTCGATACGGCCGCCCTCGACCATCAGGAAGAAGCCCTTGTCGTTCTTCGACAGGATGTCGATGGCCTTGGCGGTCATCTCGGCCAGGCTCGGCTCGGCGCTGGTGTCGCGGTCGATGTCGTAGCTCATGTGGCTGTTGGTGAACAGGCCGACGAGCTTCTTGGTGGAGCTCGCGGCAGCGGCGTCGAACTGGGTCTTGTTGGTGACGTAGGTGTAGCCCTTGGTCACGAACTCGGCGGTCAGGTCGCGACCGTCGGTGCGCTTGCCGCCGGCCGTGGTCGGCAGGAAGAACTGGCGGCCGCCGCCGAGCAGCACGTCGAGGCCATCGCCGAGGGCGCTGTTGTAGCCGCTGCCGCCAGGCACGGCCTGGGCCGCAATGTTGTTCTCGCCGTCGCGGTGGCAGATGTGCGCGTAGGTGGCGGCCGGGGTGGCATGGGTGACGCGGGTGGTGGTGACGGCACCGGTGCCGCGGCCGGCAGCCTTGGCCAGTTCGAGCAGGGTGGTCACGGCGCTGCCGTTGCCGCTGGCCGGACAGGTGCTGTCGGTGCCGCTGAGGTAGCTCTTGCCGGTGGCGTCGAAGGCCGAGGTGTTGGCCGTCATGGAGATGACTTCGTTGTTCATCTTCACACCGGTCATGTAGGCGGCCATGGACGGCGCGCTGTCGGTGACCTGGGCGTTATTTGAGTAGGTCTTGACGAAGGCCGTTTCCGGCAGCGTGTCCATGGTCAGCTCGCCGTCTTCACCTACCTTGTAGATGCGTGCGGCGGTCATGGTGTTCATGCCCATGCCGTCGCCAAGGAAGAAGACGACATTCTTCGGGGTGTCGTTGCTGCTGTCGCTGCCACAGGCAGCAAGCAGTACGGCCGAGGTGGCAGCCGCGATCAGGCTGAGTTTGCGCATGAGGGGAAATCTCCAGGGTGGGCTTGTCGTGTTGGCTCACCAGTCTGGGTTTTCCCTGTTTCGGGAGAATTACATTTCAGTGAATGCGTCTCGCCGAAGCTGTGCGCCAAGGTGAGGAATCTGTCTTGGGGGCACCATGAAACTGCAACCTCGCCTGTGTAGCTTTGCGCCCTGCCTGATTCTGCTGCACTGCGGCAGACCAAAATCCCCGGCTAGTCGTGAATCAACAGGAAAAACATATGCAAAAGAAACTGATCGCTTTGGCCCTCGCCGGCCTCGCTTCCACCGCTGCCTTCGCCCAAGCCAATGTGACCGTTTATGGCGTGGCCGATGCATCCTTTGACGTTGTCAGGATCGGCGGCGATGCCAAGAACGAACTTGGCAACACGAACCGCGTTTCCACCAATTCTTCGTATCTGGGCTTCAAGGGTGCGGAAGCCCTGGGTAACGGTCTGAGCGCCGTGTTCCAGTTTGAAAGCGGTATGGGTTTCGATAACGCCGGCTCCCTCAGCACGAACCGTGACAGCTACGTAGGTCTGGCCGGCGGCTTCGGTACCGTCCTGCTGGGTAACCTCACCGGTCCGACCCGCGCCCTGGGCACCGCCCTCGACGTGAACGTGGGCGCCACGGGCATCGGTGCCAACTCTGCGTTGCTGGGCAAGTTAGGCAACAAGCTCAACGGCAGCACCTCCACCACCGGCAGTTACAGTGGTGGAGCCACCTGTGCCCGTTCCGCTTCCTGCAACTCGATCTTCGACAGTCGCTGGAAAAACGCCATTGCCTATGTGTCGCCGACCTTTGGCGGTCTCAACGCGACCGTGGCGTACGTGGCGAACGAGAACAAGGCAATGGATGGTATCGCTGCCGCCAGTACCTCCGGCTTCGATACCGGCCTGAAGTACGCCCAGGGCCCGATCATGGCTGCCGTGACCTATAACGCGGTCTTTACCAACGACGCCACCAATCTGAAGATCAGCGATCTGCGCGTCGGTGCCAGCTACAACTTTGGCACGGCTTCCGTGCGCGCCATGTTCGATTTGGCCCGCGCAGACAATCTTGGCGGCAAGAAATTTACCCAGGCAGTGTATGGCCTGGGTGCCACCTTCGACCTGACCCAGGCCAGCAAGCTGCTTGGCCAGGTGTATGTGGCACGTGACGTGAAGCAGGGCGGCAGCAGCCAGGACGACAGCGGTGCCAAGCTGTTCGAACTGGGCTTCCAGCACAGCCTGTCGAAGCGCACGATGCTGAAGGCGACCTACGCCTTGATCAAGAACGACAACAACGCCAGCTACGATTTTGGTGCCAATGCGGCGGGCGTCAACCCGGGCGGCCTGCCCGCAGGCATCAGTGCGGTGGGTGGTTCGGTTCAGGGTATTTCATTCGGTGTGCGTCACACCTTCTGATCCAGCCTGAATCCGGGCTGGTCATGGACGGGCACCTTCGGGTGCCCTTTTTTTGTGCACAGCCACCCTGCGGTGACACATCAATGAAAAGGCCCCCCGCCGTGAAGCGGGGGGCCTGCAGGAACGCCCGGCTGACGTGGAGGGCCGGTCAGACGGCGATTTGCCCTCCGTCGATGCGGGTGACGACGACGGTTGCCGAGCGCGGCCGCTTGGTCGACGCGGAGTCGGTCTGGGAGGCCGGCCAAGCGCTGGTCGGGGTGGTCAGGCTGCCGTTTTCGCCTGGGTGCTGGACGTTGACGAAGAGAGTCTTGCGGTCCGGTGTCATCGCGAGGCCAGTGATCTCGCAGTCCTTCGGGCCGACCAGGAAGCGGCGCACGGTGGTGGCGCTGGCGTCGGCACCCTTGAGGGTCGGCATGCCGCTGGCAGCAGTCACGGCGCCGCCGTCGCCGACCTTGCCGGGAATGGCGGCCAGCATCATGCAGTTGGTGACGTCGGTGTAGGCGCTGTCGTCGGTCTGGATCCACAGCATGCCGTTCTTGTCGAACCACAGGCCGTCGGGGCTGGAGAAATCATTGACGTCGGTGAGCTTGGACAGGTTCACGTTGGCGGCGGCGGTGGCTTCGGCACCGAACAGGTAGATGTCCCAGGCGAAGGTGACGGCGGCCGCATCGCTGCCGGTTTCGCGCCAGCGGATGATGTGGCCGTTGACGTTGCCCTTCAGGGTGGTCGTGCCGCTCTTCAGGTCTTCGTAGTAGCGCGGGTTGGCGGTGTCGGTGTTGCTGGCGGTGCGGCTGCTGTTGTTGGTGAGGGTCATGTAGACCTCGCCATTGGTGGGGTTCACAGCGCCCCACTCCGGACGGTCCATCTTGGTGGCACCGACGGAATCGGCCGCCAGGCGGGCGTTGGTGAGTACGTCGGCCTGATTGGCAAACGGGTAGGTGGCGTTGGCGGCGCTGAGGCCGTTCTTGCCAAATGTCAGTTCGACCCAGGTGCCCGAGCCGTCGGTATTGAACTTGGCGACGTAGAGGGTGCCCGCGTCCATGTACTTGGCGCCGGCGGTGAGGCCCTTGCCGATGTCGGCAGCGTCCCAGTTGGCTGCCGAGACGAACTTGTAGATATATTCGTTCTGCGAGTCATCACCCATGTAGAACACCAGCGGCTTGCCGGCGACGGGGTTGCAGGGCCAGCAGCCTTCGTGGGCGAAGCGGCCCAGGGCGGAGCGCTTGACGGGCCGGGAGGTGGGGTTGAAGGGATCGATCTCGACGACCCATCCGAAGGTGTTGAAGGCGTTGCGGTAGTCTTCGGTGGCGCTGGCGCCGGTGACGGAGGCAGTCCAGCGGGCATAGTCGTCGGCGTTGCCGGTGGTGGGGGTGTCCCACAGGTAGCTGCTGACGGTGCCTTGCGGGAGGCGGTATCGTTTGAGGGCGGTGACTTCGGCGGCGCTGCGCAGGGCGTCATCGCCGGCGGCCCGGCTGACCACATTGGTGAAGTTTTCTTCACAGGTCAGGTAGGTGCCCCAGGGCGTGTAGCCGTTGGCGCAGTTGTTGTTGGTGCCGCGCGTGCTGGTGCCGTCAGTGGAGTATTTGGTCTTGACCAGGCTGGCGCCCTTGACCGGGCCGGCGAAGTCCATCGGGGTGGCCGAGGTGACGCGGCGGTTGAAGCTGGAGCCAAGCACCATGGTCATGCCACTGCCCGAGGCGCCGCGGCGGACTTCGCAGATGGTGACGCCGTGGGCGTTCACTTCCTTGTCCACTTCGGTGGCAACGCGGTTGGCGCCGCTGGTGCGGCCGCTGGTGTGCAGACCGTAGGGGCGCACGACGTATTCATTGTTGACGCACAGCAGGCCGCGGTCGGAGCGGCCGGCGCTGTAGGTGCCGGCATCGGAAAGGCCGAAGTAGTGCATGCCGTCGTGGCCATCACCGACGCGACGGTTGTAGGACTCGGCGCTTTCGGAGCCGTCATTGGCCCAGGCCGTGTCTGCCAGCGATAGCGGATCGCCGAGGGCGTGGAGGATGCTGGTCTGGTAGCCGGCAGGTACGGTGACGAGGTCGAGCTTGTTCTTGGCAACGGCGTCGAAGTTGAGGGCCAATGGGGCCTTGTCGTCGTTGCTGCTGCCTCCACAGGCCGACAGGCTGACGCTGCCGAGCAGCGTGGAGGCGGTGACGGCAACGCCGCCCTTGAGGACACCGCGCCTGCTCATGCGCGTCGCGATGACTTCCTGAATGTGGGTGTTGGCAGAGGGGTTGTCGATCTCGTTG
>APMI01000171.1_pt1 | contig 45919 bp, 50 predicted proteins | sample 667938 | NCBI WGS metagenome assembly APMI01 (sample SAMN01084076, study PRJNA167559) | wastewater metagenome | biome: Wastewater | place: Denmark: Ejby Moelle, Odense | collected 2011-11-28
CGTAATCCCTCACTACCTTCGCAACAAAAACAGACCTCCGTATACTGGTAAGTGCAAACTAAACCAAGAAAGGAGGCCTGTATGGCCTATTCTAGCAACATTTATCTTCCAAGGACACGGCGGAACGCCGTGAACTTGGTGCTTTTCGAGGGGTGGAGTATGGCGAAAGTATCTCGACACATTGGTGTCCATCGCTCTACAATCTGGCGATGGTGCCAGCGTCCCGAGGCCGCCAACCGCGTGAAATTGCTTCGCACCCGCTCTTCGCGTCCTCATTCTCACCCCAAACAACTCACTGAAGCGGTAGTTCGGCGTGTGCTTGAGCTTCGTTGGGAACTAAAGCGCTGCGCTGAAGTCATCTGGCGTGTATTGCAGCGCGAGGGGGTCTACATTAGTCTCGCAAGTGTGGGCCGCATTCTCGCGCGCCACAAGCAAGTCTCCTCACTCTATGGCCGCAAGGGCAAAGTATACCACAGGCGCACTCCTCGCCCCCGCGTAGAAGCCCCCGGCAGCTTCCTTGAAATGGATACCATCCATTTCAAAGACTGGAAGACAAAACAAGCCTACTATGTCTATACTCTCATCGATCTAAAGAGCCGCTGGGCATATGCGGCATATAGCCCGAGGATATCTCCAGAGAGAACAAATGAGTTTGTTCTCTCTGCTCTTAAGGCTGCGCCGTTTAAGGTGCAGCTCGTCCAGACGGACAATGGGCAGGAGTTCGGCAATGCTTGTGAAGCCTATCTGAATACACACGGTATTGAGCAACGGCGCATCCGTCTCGGCCGCAAGAACGACAACGCCCACATTGAGCGGTTTAACCGCACATTGCAAGATGAGTGCCTCGGAAGATGGCCGAATGAAGACACTATCCAGGCACGCCTGACGGCGTACCTGGACTTCTACAATACAAAGCGCTACCATTTAGGTATCCAGTGCAGACGGCCGATGGATGTTGCAAAGGTTTTGAGTTAGTACGAGAAGCTACCCAAATCTCAAACCCCTCCCCCGAAAGACAGTTGGCCCTGATGGGCCAAGGCCCGCCAAGGCGAAGGCTAATCAGTTAGCGGCGGGCCGATTGTCCGGAAGAGGGGGTTTTGAGACTTAGGTTATGAAGAGATCTTCTTCTTTTCAATGAACGTCATGAGTGCACTCGCTACAGCGACCGGATTATGCCGTATAAAAGACCGGGTGACTGGTATCATTTGTTCCTTTGGATCGTAGCTAATAATCTGACCCAAGAAATGTCCACCAACGGCATGGTAATGCTGAGAATCAAGCACTTTCTTGTCGATCTTTACCAGATAATCATTCTCGGCTTCATAGCGCTTCAGGAGCCGCGCCGACGGAACCTGGCTGTTATAGAGCACGATATCCAGAATGTCACCACCACCTAGTCGTTCAATCTCTCCCGCGTGATCAGAAACAGTAAAGTCATTTGTCTGACCATCTTTCGTCACAAGATTACAAACATACACTACCACCGCATCTGTTTGGCGAAGAGCATCCCCGATCCCCTTTATTGCCAACAGTGGTCCAAGTGAAGTATAGATATCGCCCGGCGCAATAACGACCAAGTCCGCCTGCTCAATAGCCTTTATCGCTATCGGGTTTACCGAAGGCGTTGGCTCAAGACTCAGCAAAGCTTTTCGTGGGTCCCTCTTAAAGTGGTCAGCATCAATTACCCGTTCGCCATGGAGACGTACTGATGATCCCGGCCAACTCATGACAAGTCGTACGTCATCTAGCGTCGCGGGGATAACTGTCCCATTAACTCGCAGTATCTCACCCGCTGTCTCAACAGCTTCGGCGAAATTGCCCGTGCTTTTCTCGAGCGCTGTCAAAAATATGTTACCAAAAGAATGTCCCGCGAACGTTCCGCTATCAAATCGATAGCTAAATAAGTCGCGTATTTTGGGTGAATCGCTCAGAGCAACAAGACACTGCCTCACATCACCCGGCGGAAGCACGCCTAATTCATCTCTTAGCACTCCGGTACTACCACCATCGTCCACCATGTTTACAATGGCGGCGATTTGGGAAGTGTGCTCCTTGAGCGCAGAGAGTAACGTAAAACTACCTGTACCGCCACCAATAACTGTCACCTTTGCTTCCTGTTTTGCGAATGGCTCGTTCATCGTTATATACCTCTTAGTGATTTGATTACTTTTGACAACCATGCCGCAGAAGGTCGCGCGGAACGCTTCATACTTTTCCTATCCACTTCATAAAGACCATAGCGGGGCCAAAAGCCCTTATCCCATTCAAATGAATCAAGTAGCCCCCCATGCAGATAACCGATAAGTTCAACACCACTTGAAAGCGCCTGCTGCATCGCAATGATTGACTGCATCAACCACCATTTGCGACGCCGGTCAGTTGCATCTGCTATGCCGCTCTCAGTGACAAGAATTGGTTTTTTGTAGCGCTCACTTAGGCGCTCAAGGGCATGTGCCAGATGATCTGGATGTAGGTCATTTCCAAGATCACTTATCTCTTTGTTATCGTTGTGAACCCGATAGCCGTAGATGCGCTGACTACCGTGGTAGTTGACTCCTATAAAGTCGCAGGTTTTCATCACTTTTTGCAGAAAATAGTCATCATGAATATATTGGATTGCTGCCGACGCCCTCACCGTCAACCATGCGTCATCTCCGGGGTAGATGTAGGCGCTATTTTTTGCAACTGATACTTTATAGCGCCCGCTTTGGGCATGCAGCAGCTCGGCCACCCTATTGTGTGCGAGCGCCAGATTATTGAGCACCCTGAATGCTCGTGACCGACTCTGGTCCTGAGGCGGCCATCGACCGATTAAGTAACTTTGTCTCACATATTCATCGGGTTCGTGCATAGTGATGACAAATTGGATCGCCGGACCAAGTTCGCTAATTACTTTTTCTGCGAAATCAACAAAATACCGTACATTGCGGCGCTTCTCAAACCCACCCATCTCTACAAACCAAACGGGTAACGTGATGTGAAATAGCGTCACGATTGGTTCCAGGCCTCGCTGTTTCAGCGCGGCGACATACTCCTTATAGTGCTGCATCTCGTCAACATTCCAGGCGTCTTTTTCTGGCTGCAACCGAGACCACTCGACGCTAAATCGAAGCGCATTCATATGCAGTCGCTTCACTAAATCAAAATCATGCTGGTATTGATGATAGTGATCGACTGCTTTAGCGGAAACGTAGTTGTCCGGCGATTTTGCTTGACGCTCAATTGAGTGCCAATGTTCTAGATCCCCGTATTGATACGAGGCTTGTGCGGCAAGCGAGCGAGCATTCTCAAGTTCCCACACCGACCATTGGTTGTGATTTCCGCCCTCTGTTTGGTGCGCACTCACAACGGCACCCCACAAAAAATCGGCCGGAAAGCGTATTGGTTGTTGCCTCGCCATATATTCTTATTATACTACTGTTCAACTGGAGCGCTGGCATGGAGCTCTTTTTTTGCCTTGAGCTCGTATTTGATACCCGTCATATCACTGGTCACATAATCATCGTTGAGGAGGTTGACAAACTTGGCGGCATCCTTCGCATCCATGATAATAATCGCACCGACTGCATCATCAGTCATTAGTTCCAGATCCATTTCTTCAGCATGAGTGATGATTTGGTCTTGCGTGACACTTGTCGGATCAACTTTTTGAAGTTTTGTCACTAGACTGGGAGTATCTCGCACCAGCGCGTCAAACGTCATCCCATCAGGGAACTTCAGCTTGAAATGCGCTTCGATTTCCTTGATCTTCTCCTCTGCTACCGCAAACTTCTTGGCATCATAGCCAAACAGTCGCACAAACTTAACCTCACTAAACGCAAAAATATCTTGGTCCGCGATGAGCACTTGATTGTCGGGGGTAATACGTAGCCCAGCATCGGCACTAAACGGCTGGAACGAGTCGCCGTTGTACATCCATGCCGTAGCTCCCTTTAGTACCTGTGACTGCGGAAGCAACTTGACTACAAAAAATGGGCTCTTTCCCTTCATCTGAAACCGTGCAACAATGCCCTTAACCTTTTTGAACTCGTGGTCGCCCTCGCGAAATACTTCAAGCCCTTCTTCACCATACATGATTTGCTCGATCACTTCTTGAGCGTGTTCAACTTTGTCGAGTGTCGTACGCTCCAGTACATTTTCCTCTGAGGCCGCCGCTTCAAAGTCACGCACTATCATACCCGTTGCTGCCCCAGTCTGGACTGTGCTGATCATGTCATAGAGAAATAACACCTTGAGCTGCGCCTTGAGTTCCTTTGCGTAGTTAGTCGCATACACCGTGTAGCCCTTTGTAAAGAGAAATAGGTCAATCTCTAGCTGATCTTTGTCTCTATCTGCTTGATTCGCCCACAGGAAAATATCGGTCGTTTGTACTGTAGTTAGTGAAGTAGTCATAGATTCTAGTGTACTATCTTTTTTGCTACGAGTAATTATTTTATTGCGGCTATGCTTGCGTACACTAGTATCTGGTGGCATACTGACTGCACGGTAGTTCGAAAAACCATATTCACTCAGATACCACCTAAGGAGGTGATCTAGGAGTGTCTCGATCTGCAAAGGCTGCAGCGGCACACGAGCCCATCTACTGGTGTCAGCTCGGTTTACTGGCGCAACTGGGCGTCATGCTCAACAGCCAGCTCCACATGGAGTTCGTCAAAAAAATGCCGGCTTGGCGACAGCGCCAGATGCGCGCCGTCTGCACCACATGCATGCGGGCCTGGCCCTGTGAGGCATCACTCACGGCCTAGCCCGCTGCACAATCCGCCCGCCCCATCACCCACTCTACGGAAGCGTCTCATCGCCCGAGTGGCTGATGGGGCGCTTCCCTAGGCAACCATATCTTCACCAAAGTGCTTCTGCAGACGCATCCTAATACTTCCCTCGTGCCGTCCAAGTTTTTTGCTCAACATCATTATATCCGCACCTCCTAAGAAATCTGTCTTAAGCGTAGCATCGTCGGCCTCAGTCCACAGCATATACGCCTGTGGGTACGTTTCGCGCATGACAGCTATCTTTTGCGCCCAACTACCCGATGGTTGCTTTTTCTTTTTCGGACCTACTCCTTCATCTTTCCTCTTTACTGCTTTCTGATGCAGATGACTAAATCTCTTTGCCGCGGCCACACTTTGACGTCGAAGTTGGCTATCAATCTCCTGAGCTTGCTCACTCACTTGCAGCGCCATACGATTAATCCCGGTAAGATAGAGATTGGATAACTTTTTTACTCGGCTGAGTGCGACATATCCCATACCGGGTACAAACGCTTTAGTGAGGTCAATACGAGCGATATCAAGCGTCATACCCTGGCTTTTGTGAACGGTGATCGCCCATGCTAGTCTGAGGGGTATTTGGCTGATGCTGGCCCGTTTTTTATCACCATCTCGCAACTCCCAAGTATCAGGCATCATCGTTACTGTGCGTCCACTATGAAACTCAACGACGGGATAATCACTGCCATTTTCGAACGCCACAACGGTGCCGATACTACCGTTTGCATAGCGACGGTTAGTATCATTTTTTACTGCCATAACTAATGCACCTTTTTTAAGCGTCAGTGTGGCTGGCGCCAGCACACTTCGCTGAAGGCTTTCGACATAGCTAACAGAACCCGTAGTGTGCTGGTCGTAGGCCACTTCATCCCCAGGCAGCCGTTCAAGCTGTTGGTTATTGATACGATCAACATCAACATTGATTGTATGCAGCTCTGTCAGCGAAGATGTGGGCGGCGGTGTTTCGTCAGCACGCGCAAGCAGCAACTCGGCGTGTCGGCGGCGAAGATCACCCGCCCTGAGGTGAGTGAGGATATCATACAGATCATCATTTTCATCTTGTCGATACTGATCATCGAGGTACAAAATAATAGGATCAAGATCACGCCATGCGTGACTTTCAACAACGAAACCACCCGTCCTACTTCCCTCTCGATTAATGGGGGGTAATTGAAAGAAATCGCCACTCATAATAAGCTGTATGCCACCAAATGGGGTATCTGGCTGTTTGCGCACTATCCGACAGACCTCATCAACCATATCAAGCCGGTAATCATGCAGCATTGATACCTCGTCGATAATGAGGATGTCTGTTTTTTCTATAATATCTCGTCGACCCTTACTAATATGATCGACAAAACCATCCGGTAGACTATCGTTGATACCGATCCCCGACCAGGTATGTATCGTTGTTCCCCCCAGGTGGGTCGCCGCGAGGCCGGTGGTAGCAGTTACGCTGACATGCTTGCCCTCATACTTACTGAGACGGATAAATTGGTTGAGCACATACGTCTTACCGGTTCCCGCTGGACCCGTAAGGAGCGCGCTTTCGCCCGCCAGTAATATCTCGAGTGCTAACCCCTGATTCATTCTCCTTTAGTATAGCGCGGAAATAGCTCTTATAGCGTTGTACTATTTATCCCATGCAAACCCATGACCAAAATGTCCATAGCGAGCGGTCTGTTCGTATTGAGGTTTTTTTAAATCAAGTGCTTCTATAATACCTCGAGGACTCAGGTCATACCCCTCGACAATTTGCTGTACACCATCAACAATCACGGTCGCCTCCAAGGGTTGGTCATACCCAATAGCGTAGGCGAGATAGCAATATACTTCTTTTGCATTATTCTTCCTCAGGTAGTCAACAGCAACACGACGAGCCATATAGGCAGCACTGCGATCAACCTTCGAGGCATCTTTACCACTAAAACATCCTCCACCTATTGGTACACCTGGCCCATAGTTGTCTACCACCAACTTCCGACCTGTAAGACCAGCGTCGGCGTCAAAGCCACCCTGAGACCAATCCCCTGCCGGGTTGATATGAAGCTGCACCTCAGGACTAACGGCGATTCCGGCAATTTCTTTTAACCAGGATTCGACCGCCTGCTTGAGACTGGCTTGGTCGACGTTTTGAAAACTCGCTACAACTGATTCGATGACACCGTTTCTGAGCGTCACCTGCGTTTTGCCGTCAAATGGCCATTGATCAAATAGGTGTTGGTTAAGTTGACGTGCCAAAACCGTTTCCAGCGGCAATAACTCAGGTGTTTCATTGCACGCATAGCCTACCATAATACCCTGATCACCCGCGCCACCAGCGTCTACACCACGAGCAATCTCGGGGCTTTGCTTGACGATGTGCTCTATTATCTCGACATCCTCGCCCGCCAAACGTTTTACGATAGGAACAACGTCAACATACTGGCCAGCCGTTACTTCGCCAGTCAAAAACACCGTTCCATGGCCTCCGCACGCCTCCACGGCGACGCGAGCATTTGGGTCAACCGTCAAGTACGCATCCAAAATAGCATCACTTATCTGATCACATAGTTTGTCGGGATGTCCTGGACTGACACTCTCTGCTGTTCGATAGTCGAGCCGCTCGATTGCTGTATGAATTGACATAAAAAAACCTCCTTATCGTTACTGCCACTTGACGGGAAGTAGTGAGGAGATTTCTCGCCTATATCTTCGCCGCAGTGGGCCTGGATGAGGCACCTCGCATTTCGAGGTTGCCGGTGAGTCATCGGGCCAGTCCCTCGTCACGCTCTTGATATAGTTTATGTTGTTAATGTGCCTATGATTATAGCATGCTTGCTACTTGCTTGCCAGCCGTTTCACTAAGTCAGCACTAAATGCAGCTGTTCGCTGATGAAGCCCCTCAAATAACTCTGGAGTGACGAGAACATGCTCGGCAGTTCGCGACAATGGCTCACTTGGCGTGAGCGTGATAACACTCGGTCGCCCGTCTAGCATTGCTACTTCACTGGTTGGGCCCGAAAGTGTTCGGTATTTCATTGCCTGGGATTCAAATACCCCATTGCTATCTGTCCACATAAACCAATACATATGCCTTGTTGACTCGACGGTACGATCAGGGTTACTGACGCTATCACACTCGAGCACAAGGAGTGTATAGGCGCCATTTCCTATCTTTTTGTGTGCAGCTGAGTAGTGTCGACTGCGTTCCAATCTCACTCGCCCATTTGCGTCAGGCTGAGACCATTCATCGATACCGGGCGGCAAAAAGAACTCTGTCATAGTGTTGCCCGGAGCTCTCTTTATTGGTTTGCCGATCGCCTGCAGTAATTCATGTTTGTCTGCAACATATGCGGCAAAAACCTCTGGACTTGGCGATTCGTCGGGCTGTCGATAGCGCTCAAACTGCCGTGTCATGATAGTCGTTCTCCCTCTCTTGCGCGGTTCGCCCATTCATCGGCAAGTTCATTTTGTTCATCATCATTGTGTCCACGAACCCAGATGAGCGAGACATTTCCCGTGCAAAACAACTCGTATGCTCGCTTTACAAGATCAAGGTTTTTTATGTCGCCTCCCTTTTTTGTCCAGCCTCTTGCTTCCCACGATGGCGCCCATTTTGTCATCACGTTTATCCAAAATTCACTATCGCTATATATCTGGCATGCTTCGCCGCCCGCAAGCTCCATAGCAGCGATGAGTGCATGGCCTTCCATGCGGATATTGGTCGTGTCCCCTGACTCGCTGCCGAGCACAACTGGCTTGCTGTGCTCAATCACGGCAAAGCCGCCCGGACCGGGGTTTGGACTTGCACTACCATCAGTGTGGAACATTCTCATGTTCCCTATTGTACCTCTATTAGATTTTCAGACAACCCTTTTCAACTGTTATATATCCCGAACTGGTCGAATCAATTCGAGTGCTTCCGGTACAAAATGGTCGTCAGACTCGATATGGTACTTAATGAGATATTTTGCCTCGAAATAATCATCGGTTTCTACCACGCGATAGCGAATAAGCGCATAATGTTCGGCGTCGTTCTTTGGAATACCGCCCGCATATACCTTCACCTCATGCTCTTCTTCTGGCTTGAGAAATCGTCGCTCATCAATTCGCTGCTTAAGCAACTCAACTTGTCTTACTTCTATTTCAGCCTCTGAGTGATTGCGCAAATGCGCCCATAGTTCGAGATGTGTCTCCGCGCTATCCAAATGCGGCTCCAGCCGAGTCACCTCGAGCTCTGGAACGATCTTTTGCTGATACGAGGGTGTCGTCCTAGTAGCTTCCACCGAGTCGATTCTCGGCTCGACAACGCTCGCCTGTTCTTCAGTAATTTCATACTGGGAAGAATGGATAGACGTTTGGCCCCACTGATCGACTTTTTTTGGTAATACTGAATTAGAAGGTGGTGCGGCCCTTCCGGCATCTCCAAATAGTAATGAGCTAAACCACCCCATGGTAAACGCTCACCTATTTTTCACACGCAATGCCGTCGTTATCTCGATCGAGACGACGCTCATATGAGGCATTGTTTCGTGCAATATTGAATACTCCTGCTTCAAATGCAGCAGTACAGTTTTCAAACTTACGCCCGTTGGTTGGATTGCTGGTAGTTTGGTTTGCTATCTTGTCTTTTGAGACCTGATCGGCAGTTGCCGCAGGATCAGCGTTCACCGTACTCGACTCACCATCTGCCGAGGCTTTGACGCTTGCCATCGGCGTACCGTCAGTGATTGGTGTTTGATTTGCTACCCAGCCAAACCCTCCTACCCATGCGGCGATCACCGCTACGAGCACTGGCATGAGCGGGCTTTTCTTAAATCCTTCTGGGTCTTTAGAGTACCACACGATAGCGATTACGACAGGAATGATCGGCAAGGCCACCAAGTAGAGTAGTACAGCAATCACACTTCGCTTGGTCTTTCCCCAGGGCTGATAATGATAACGAACACCTGGAAAGCGTGACAAAATCCAAACAGCCCATGCCGGGCCGGTTGATACTATTGGCGCGCTTGTCACCGATGCGCTTACGGACGCACTTGTACTCTTAGCAGTGCTGACGCGCCTTACTTTTGTCTGTGCCATAGTCTGTGTACCTCGCATATTATCTTATGCGTTTATTATACTATCTTTGACAAAAAACGATACTACTGCTCCTCTTCAGAGCCAAGTCCACCTCTAATGAGTCGAAGCTTGGCTCTTCCCTGTATGGAATGGGTAACTTCGGGTGGAATCTGTGGTGGATCATCGATGTCATACAGCCGAATACCGTCCCACGACGTATCGATACCAAGCTCGGGGTAGCGCGAGATTGCACCGGTTTCAATCATTCTCGCATCGATCTCATATGGTGGTGGCTCTGTTTGATTGGTGGCGAATACAGCAACGGCTTCGCGAGGAACGGTGACTGATTCAGCCTCACCCGTATACCAGTTTTGTCGCGTTGCTTCTGATAAAACACGCATCCCCGCAAAGCGAACGGGTATGAACTTCCCCGGCAGCACGCTTGTCACCCACTCAGCGGCGACATCTCCGGGTTCTGCGAAACCATATGCACTTTTTGTTGATAGCCAAAATGCCTTGCCACCCAACATTACCTGGAGAGTTCTCTCCACGTTATCATTACCAGCGAATTCGGCGAGAGTTTGTGGCGCTAACCGCTGGCGCATCTCAGGGGAAACAGGAAATTGCAACAGCTTTCCCACGACTACTTCCCCGCCTCCAAATAGTCATTCATCAACTCATCGTACCCAATAGTGATGCGCTCGTCATACTCGATGCCAAGTGAATCAAGTACAGCGAACAACTCTCGTTCGACCGCCACTACATCACTTGGCCCATCAACTAACTTCTCAAGCTCAATGAACGAACCAAGAGGTGGTACTTCATCAAGACAAAGTTCGATCTTACCAACATGCGCTGTCTGACGATATTTGGTGAGATCACTAAAGATTTCGTATCCCATCAACCGCAAACTCGCATCCATCTCTGAGGCGCTCGCGATGGTTGTCTCGTGTTCAATACTATCGAGACTTCCCGAAACAGATTGCTTCAGCGTAAAAAACACCTCGCTATCATTCTGTGTACGTATTCTGAGCCAGTTGACCCCTGACTCTCCCGCCCTCTCTCTGTCCCCGGGCAAACAGTACACGACATCGTGTTGCTTTTTTGGTTCACCAAGAGCAATATCTGCTTTTTTTAGTGCAGCAATAGCTAGATCCTTATCTTTCAGCAGCACTTTTATCTCAATTTCTCGCATTGGTTTGGTCACCTTTCTCTATAACGAAGCTAGTAGGTCTGCGGGGCAGTGAGCGCAATTGAGAGCGCCGCATAGACACGCCAGTCAACTGCTTGCCAAGAAGTATCCTTCATCGAGAGACGAAAGAGCGACTTACGGGGACCAAAGCGTTCGTACACACCTGTTTGCTTCCTACTCACTGGTTCGAGAATAATAATGCGATAGTTAGCAAGCTTACTGAGGGCAAGACTTGCTCGCCCGATGATTGGCCGATCGGCAAGCTGTCTCCGCATACCACCAACTAACGAACTACTTTCGATCGTGACAGCGCATTCCGCACCATTCTGATCAAGCACTCGCCATGACTGGGGACGAAGCGGCATGGATGGCAACTTGACAAGCGTGCCCAGCACCCGCCCATTTGTTTCCTCGACAACATAGGAGTGCTGACCGCTATCGGACGCCAGAAATCTGATGACAAATGCCACCTTTTCACGCTGCTCATTGCTATAACACAGGGTCGTCTCTACTCGGACGAAGCGCTTTTGCTCCGCTAGTACAATCACCTCACCTGGATCGCTGTCTTTTGTTGGCAACATCACTCTCAAACGATTGATGTGAGAAGTGTGTGTCTTTTTGACGATCAATCGTGGCTTCATTCTGTTAATCCTTTTCTCTGTTCAAACATTTCTGGAAGCGCATCCCCAAACCGCACCATCGGCAGGGACCCGACCGTATCATTCATTGAAAGATGGGGGTACTGCGCCCGATACGCTGCCATGACATCGCCAAATACCGCATCCTTTTCCCAGTCAAACCCGAGCTCGCTTGCCACCTCACGGAGTGCCAACTCGCTCTCACCCTCTATCTCGATATATGGTTCGAGCCATGGCCACTCATCGAGTACCACTTCTGTCCCTCTATATTTCCAGGTTTCGCGCTTTGACTCTTGTGTCGAAAAACAGCGGATGCCGGCCGCTTTGAGAATAGCTACTGTTTTATCATAATCAGCAACTGTTGTTTCGATTTCTTGTGCACCATGAAGCGTCAACTCTTTATCGAACTGCTTGTAAGTGAGCGTTACTCGCTCGCCCTCATCGCGAACGCGGATATAGCCCGATTCACTATGCATTTCCGGCGTCGTAGCAAACACCGCCCGTCGCATCAAACGCATTGGCTGCTCGCAAACGGCGCCCACAGCAGTGAGTGCGCGACGTACGACAGCATGATCTGTTCTCAAGAACTTAACTTCTATCTCTGTATCCATGTACCTTGTATTATACGCTCCTTGACGAAACTCGATAGTTTATTTTATTATACACTTCACCTACTAATGAGCCGGAGGATATCAACAAAAATGCCTTATTTACACGAATCACTGACTCTCCCAGGACAAGTCTCCACAAGACACTCGTTACTCCGTGAAAGACCGAGCGGACTTCTCGTTGCCAGTCAAGAACTCGATGTTGTGTTTGGCGTAACAACTATTTCCGATCCCGACTATGCGACCTCCCTCCATCAATCTAGCTTTGTGATCCCTACTCTCGAGGAAATTATCAAGTTCAGCGGTGAAATTACTCCTGAGCGTGCAGTCTTACAGTGTCAAGAGACAGGACCTGAAGCACTGCGACGCTCGACCTCAGAGTTTATGTCAAAAATAATGCGCCACTTTGGTGGTCGCGTCATGTTGATGGTAAACATCTCGAGTGACCCTGAGCTTACAGAAAAACATGCAGCAGAGTGTCGCGCTTTTCTCGAGGCACTACAAGAGTCGATGGGAGTGCAGTTTGATCCAAAAACTTCCACTGCCCTTCGCGACCAACAAACCACACCCACCCACCGTAATGATGGTACTGGGTTCTATTTATAAAAACTTTTTTGAGATGTCATGATGACCGAACGACAGATGCGACCACAAGTTCAAATAGAGAGCCCGTTCATGGCATCGACCAGGGACGGTATCGCAGTGCGCGTCGTCTATCTTATGAACGCGATGCGTCACAGCATGTTTGAGAGAGGTGAAGCACCCTATGCCAGTCATATCATCAATACGCTAGTGACAGATGACACCAGTGCCTTGGAGCGCGAGATTGGCATAGAAGCGGGGCTAGTCATTGGCGGGAAAGCCGACTACACCGCTGTTTATACTGACCTTGGTATTAGCTCAGGTATGGAACATGGTATCCAGCGTGCTGAGCGCGAGGGCCGGCCCATCGTGTATCGTCGCTTGTACAACAACGCTCTATCGCTTCAAGAACTTGAAGCACTCATTCGCAGCACCTCACCTCGCCCTATCGAAGCGATTGAGGCGCTGTATGGCCACATCCTTCGATAATTATTGACCGTTTCTTGGAATTGCTATGAGCTCGATATCAAATACTAGGTCGCTATTTGCCGGAATATTTTTTGCGGGACTTCGCTCCCCATAGGCTTTCACTGCTGGTATGACGAGCCGTCTCGTTCCCCCAACTTTCATACCTGGCACCCCCTCAGTCCAACCGGCGATTACCTGATCGAGTCCAAAGGTGATCGCTTTGCCAAAATCATGTGAGCTCTGAAAAATAATACCATTTTTGACAAGTGCTCCCGTATAGTGAGCGGTGATCGTGGCACCGGGCCTCACTTCCTCGCCCGTACCGACCTCTGTATCGGTAGTCTCAAGTTCAGTTACCTGGTCGCGAGGTTCAAAGTTCGGTAGTTTAGTTCCTTCGTATTTCATAGTATGTTCCTCCTCTTATCTTTCCTATACTACCCTTTCAACGGCCATGACACAAATTACTCGCAACACACTACCCATTGACCGCTAGCATCCCCGTTTCGTATAGTAATCCGCATGGTACGACCTAGAACAAATCGCCAGCGAGCCGAGGTCACCGTTATCGGTGCCGGTACGTTTGGCCACGCCATTGCTGACAGTATCAGCCGTAGCGAAATTCGTACCGCGCTCGTAACTCGTTCGGAGACACGTCTCGAACGTATCCGTCAAATGCTCGCGCGATCATCTCCTTATCTCATGGCGCAGAGACTTGGCGATGCCCCACTCGGGGAATATGTATTCTTAGCCCTCCCTAGCGCAGATATCGCAGAGGTAGTCGGCCGTCTCGCCAGCTATCACAGCGAAGAGACACTAGGATACGTATCACTCAGTAAAGGTCTCACGGCACCCGATGGTGAGACACCTCACGAACTTCTTTCTCGCCGCTTTGGTAGTATTCGTAGCGCCGTCATCTCAGGCCCGTCACTTGCCGATGAAATGCCAAAACACGGTGCCCATTTCGTTGTTGCGTCCAGTAGCCATACGCTCGCGGACAAGCTCGTTTTACTGATGGATGGTGAATACACGAGTGCTACTGGCAGCAATGACCCGACCGGTATCGAATGGGCAGGTATCACAAAAAACGCTGTAACCCTCGGATTTCATGCCTGCCTGGCCGCGACAGGAAGTCTCAATCAAGCCGGCGCATTTGCTGGTCAACTTTTTACCGAGATATACGACTACGCGCTTACCATGGGAGCGAGCCCGCGTTCGTTTGCTGGCATCGCAGGTATTGGTGACCTCATGGCAACATCCCATGCGAGCACTAGCCGAAATGTCCGTGCAGGGCAACTCATCGGCAGCGGCCATTCTGTCGGTGAAGCCGAAGCTCGCATCAAACAAGTCGTCGAATCGTTGCATACTATTCCCCTGTTAGAACGACGAATCAACCAAGATCATGCTGCAACAACCACGCCTACGATCACCGCTCTCAGCAATCGTATCGTCGGCAACCTCGCCCACGAGCAGTGGATAGCGTCGCTCACCTCACGATAATTTATTCTACGACCTGTATACCGTTCCAAAACGCGACGTAGTTTGAGAAATCATGCCCAACTCGCTCCACTGAGCCTTCTTTGGGCAGCGGATAATACCTCCTTGCGTTTTCTTTCCATATCACTTCTCACACCCTACCGCATAGATCTATGATACTAACGATGTTTATGAGGCAATGTCAGTACATACTCCCGACACATCTTGAGTAACCGCGGCAAATTGTCTTCGTCGAGAACCTCAGGCTCCGCGAGACACCACGTCTTCATGACTCGTCCGCCAAATTCAAATGGTTTTATGCCAGGCTCGTGTAGTAATGTCTCGGCCTCCTCTGGTGCTGGCTTGACAATCAACTCATCACCCTTCACCCCAAACGCCATGTTACCATTCACAAAATACCCAAGGCCCCCGAACATCTTACGTTTTGTCACTTCGACATCCCACCCGGCGATCTCATCGTTGATGCGTACTTCGAGAGTTAGATCGTATGCCATAAACTAACTTTTATCTCCAAATATGCCTATTTCATTCGCTACCGCATCATCAATCTCAACCTCACCACTGTTTTTTGCTGCCTCATATTGCTGCTGGGCACTCTCTCCTGGCAAACGAATAGAGGAATCACCTATGGTACGGGATGATTTTATCTTTGCAATCATATCGGAAGTGTTTTCTTTGAACTGCTCTCGACCGACCATCAGATCAGGGTCAATCGCCATCACTATAGTCCCCCACTCCTCCTTAAATGTCATATTATCAACCCACGCACCACCAAGGAGTGGTCCCGCAAGCGCCTCGACCACCATTGCGAACCCAGAACCTTTATAGCTCCTATCAAATGATAGCAATGCGCCATCCATCGCTGCGGCTGGATCAGTTGTAGACTTGCCGTCTTTGTCAATTGCCATGTGTTCCGGAATTGTTTCACCGCGTGCCTTCGCAAGCACCAGCCCGTAGTACGTCATAGTAGACGTAGCCGCATCAAAAACAAGTGGTTCCCCTAGGCTCGGAAAACCAAAACCGATCGGATCAGTACCAAATACCGGATCGATCCCACCAAAGGCAGCCTGAGACGCGGGAGAACGACTACACATGATGCCGATGAGATCATGCTTGGCAATTTGTTCGACATAGTATGCCTGCGCACCATTGCTCGAAAAAGTATTTTTTACCCCGACGATTGCAAAACCGTGCTCGCTGGCTTTTTGTATGGCAAGGTCGGTAGCTATCTGAGCATTCAATGGCGCGGGATTGTCTTTTGCATCAATAATTCGCGACAATTTTGTATCTTTTACTATCTCGATCTCACCCTGGGGTCTAATATTTTGTATCGAGGACGCCCCCATAAGTTTCACGATTCCCTGTGTTTTGTTTCCCGACATCTCCGCCCACACAAAATACTTTGCCACAATTTCAGCCTGTTCGTGGGACAAATTCTTTTCTAGTATCTTTGTAACTTGTTCACGAAGTGAATTGATCGATAATCTCATCTCACCTCCATAATTTTCTTAATGTTTTCAAGTTCCTCGCGCATCCACGTCAATTGCTCGGCGTATTCTGTATCGCTGACGCCGGCAGTTTGCTGATTTGTCATGATTAGTTCGCAGCCCTCGCCATTTGGCACCACGCGATACGGGATAAATTGTTCATCACCGCTCGGTACAATGCATATAGTATCGAGTAGTAGATGTTCACGATCAAACTTCTCGATTACTCGTACATCACCCTGTGATGTGTGAAATACCCACTCGCCATCTTTTATCTTCTCGATATTACTTGCAAAATCACTAAACTGCGGCCAGTTATTGATATTCGCCACATACTCCCAGACTTTTTCGGGTTTTGCATTAATTGAGAGCGAGGTTGTGTCAAACCGAAACATCTTTGTTACCTCTTGTAAAAATTATTAAACTTTGGTACAATATATCCATCAAGACGAAGGCGATCCGAAAGGCTAATTACCTAAGGAGGACCTTCTTTTTTGATATTCAATTTTATGTTGCACGGACGGGTAATTTAGATAGTCAAAATACTTTGGTTCAAGCTGCTTGTACAGGGACGAGGCAAATTTTTTGTTCGGGAAAAGAATTTTTTCGAATTTGTTTTGCTCGATCAAGAAGTCTACAAGTGCTTTGTAGTCACCGTCACCCGAAACAAGCACAATTTTATCGAACGGCTCTTTTAGATATGTACGTTTCATAACATTTAGGACAATATCAGTATCGACGTTTCCCTTCTTTTTGCCGAGCATCGAACTATTGTGCTCACGAAACACCAATATAAAACCGGCTTCTTGGATGTTTTCATACAATTTTTCGTATTTTGCGCCATCTATCACATATCCCATGTAGTAAAACGCTTTTTCGACATTGTATTTTTCCCTCAAATACACACGAAATCGTCTCAGGTCAATCTGCCACGATGGGTTAGTGTCAATGGTTCCCATCTTGAGGTTCTGCCCATCGATGTAAGCGTAATTACTTATCATTACCGGGCGGTCTCCTCGGGCTTCACCCTCTTCTGTTCCGTCGTATCTCTATCCCGCACCGTTACCGTCCCATCCTCTAACGTCTGGAAATCGATCACCACACAGTAGGGCGTACCGATTTCGTCTTGGCGACGATAGCGTTTGCCGATGTTGCCATTGTCGTCCCATTCACAGACAAATTTTTTGCTCAACTCTTCATAGACCTCACGGGCTTTTGCGACAAGCTCAGGCCTATTCTTGAGCAGCGGAAACACCGCATACTGCACGGGCGCAAGCTCTGGCTTTAGTTTCAATACAGTTCGCGTGTCACCATTTTCCATCGTTTCCACCGTATAGGCATCACTCATCACGGCCATAAAGATGCGTCCCATTCCCATAGAGGTCTCGAGTACCCACGGAATGTACTTCTCTTGTGTCATTGGGTCGATGTAATTGAGGTCGACACCGCTATATTTCATGTGCTGCGACAGGTCATAGTCAGTCCGATCATGAATGCCCTCCACCTCGTCGAAGCCAAGACTCGGGTAGCTGTACTCGATATCCCAGGCATCCGACGCATAAAACACCAGGTTTTCATGCTGATGCCAGCGCAATTTCTCAGGATTGATACCGAGGTCACTCACATACCAGTCCCAGCGATCTTGCTTGATTCGCTCATAGGCTTCTTTGTTCTCGTGTGGTTTCACAAAAAACTGCGTATCAGCTTGCTCAAGCTCGCGAGTACGAAATAGGAAATTGCGCGGACTAATCTCATTGCGAAAGGCTTTGCCAATCTGAGCGATACCAAATGGTATCTTCATTCGCGTTGTATCGACAACGTTTTTGAAATTGAGATAAATCCCCTGACATGCCTCACCAGGTAGATAGACAGGTCGTTTGTTTTCACTAGTAAAGTCACCGAGATTTGATTGAACCAACATATTGAATGGCTTAGACTCGGTAAAGTTCTGCTTGCCACACACAGGACACTTGATCTTGTCGCGGTTATCGTCAAACAATTTATTCAAATCTTCATTACTCATTTTTTCGTCGGCCTGTACGCCGATCGCTGCCAGCTCCTTGTCAACGCGAATACGCGCATGACACTCACGACACTCAGCAAGCGGGTCGGCAAATCCCGCAACATGTCCCGAAGCTTCCCAAACACGCGGATTTTTGAACATCGCCGAATCAATCCCGACATAATTTTCTTTGAGCTGTACATTGCGGCGCCACCAAGACTTCTTAATGTTATTGAGCAGCTCCACACCGTACGGTCCAAAATCATACAAACCAGCTTCACCGCCGTAGATCTCACTACCCGGGTAAACAAAGCCTCTCCGTTTTGCGAGGCTCACGATATCATCAAGTTTTACGTCGCTCATAGTGCACACACTTCCTGCATGTTGGCAACATGCTTAGAATTAACCTTAGTCGTAGTATAGCATAATTTTACACCGAGGCATGTTGACGGGCGATCAGCCAACAATCAGGTAAAATGCTCATCACCCCACCTATCTGGGTAATGGTTTGAATTGGCTTGGTTGCAATGATGCGCAGTAACTTGATATGATCTGCCGAAATATCTCCCTGCTCCGCCGGTCTCAACCCACGCTCAGACGAATCATACATGTACGTTTTTTTCTCATCAAGCGGCTGGCCAGTAACATCATTCTCGAGATTCAACTCATATCCCGTCAACTCTGCATAGTGAACATAAAACCACGTTTGGATGAGCTGCAGCGGAATCGTCGACACATCAAGCCCCATATACACCTCACTGAGGACACCATACCACTCTGGCTCGTCAATCATTTCACTTGCTTTTGCTACCAGATTTATTGATTCGTACCCAAACTGGAGGCGATCGTAGTCGTTCAATATGTGCTGATAAAACTGCACCAACCGCGCAGAAGTCAGTATCCCCAACTCGCCCCTCCCCCCCGTAATAACGACGTCACTAATCGCAAATAGCTCGATTCCTCCGGCCAATTTGCTTTTTTCTCTTCTCACACCTTTAGCAATCACAGACCGTTGGCCGAGCGGTGTGATCATTCTGAGTACGCGATCTGCTTCACCATAATTCGTTCTCCTCAGGATAATTGCCCGCGTCCGCTCGACACTCATGATGTCACTCTCCGAACTGCCGCAACCAAGTCGTCGGGTTGCATTGTTGTCTTGTCGAGTACGATATGGACGCCATACGATCCGAGATCATAGTCACCCAATTCGCGGGCACTATTGGTACACAATATGATAGGTATTTGTGAGAGATCACTGTGTGAGCGCAACTCATGAAGTAGTACAAACGCATTTGGGCCAGGCATAAATAAATCAAGAATGATGGCCGCCGGATGCGTGCGATCAATCAGCTGCATCCCTTCGATGGCATGAGGCACCGCTTCCACTTCGTAGCCATGCTTCTTCAATACTCGAGCCACATGAGCACTCATCCACTCGTCGTCGTCTATGACCACTACAAGTGGGTGGCTCATTACAACAACCTCAGTTGCGTCGACGCGGTCAGATCAACATAAAATGTCGCGCCGTCTTGATGGCGAGTTGCGCCTACACTTCCCATCATCGTTTCAGCAAAGCGCCGTGCAATCGTAAGTCCTAGACCGCTACTTTGCGGACGGTTATGCAGCGGCTGAGAACTAACTCCGAGAGAAGTATCGAGCCGCCGCCACAGTTGCGATGGCAACGCGGGACCATGGTCACGCACCGCTAATCGAATTTTTGTGCCACCGCTATGGGCCGAAGCTTTCACTACTACTGGCTCACTCCCGACACTATAGTGAAGCGCGTTGTCAGCAAAGTTTATTAGTATTCTCCTCAGTAGATCTTTATTTGCCACGGCTAGTAGAGGGCGATGTCTCTCGGCGACTACCAACCGACGGCCCTTGGCCGCGTACAGCGGCTGAAGTTCGTCCACAACCTCTTCGCATAGTGACATTGGGTTGACAGGCTCAAGCGAAAACAAGCTATCCTTGAGACGCGAACTGCGTGTTAAATCTGTCGTCAATCTCAGTGCCCGCTCACTCGTCAGCGAAATCCGGCGGATCATTGTTGATGCTTCATCAAGCGAACAATCCCCGGCCTCCAATGCAAGAGAAAGCTGGCGGATGAGGGCCAGTGGAGACTTGAGTTCATGTGCCGCAGCAACAAAAAAGGGCGTATCAATTACTGAAACGCCACCCTCATCCTTGAATTGTCTCTCACTCCCCTCCATACTGTCTCTAGTGTAGCACGAAAGAGCAGTCCATGGGGGGCCGGTTTAGCACAATTTACTGATTGAACTTCACCGTTTTGATAAGTGCATCAAAATCGGCTTTAAATATATCGGCATCCGTTCTAATAGTAAGTGTACGGTCACGCATTTTGACAATAATAGCAGCACCCCTGACGTCCTTGTTGAAGTTACCGTCAACGCGCGTACCACTCATGCCGTTATCATTTGACCACGCAATCGATTTAAGGTCACCTTTTTTGATTGCGGCATCATAGTTTCCGAGGGATTTTTCGTACGATGTCTGCTCGATCGTCACTCTCAGTGCAACTTTCTGATTCTGTACACTGATTGGCGGCACCAATATAGGGTTAAGATACGCCTGATATGTCGCGCCCCCACCGCCACTTACATCGGTAGCTTGGTAAGCACTCCACGTCTTTGGATAATCAAACGTCAGGTGTCCGTAGTCGTCCGGGCCGACAAACTGACGCATCGGCTGCTTTTCTCGATCCAAAAACTTAACTTCATCAGCCTCGGCTTGCTGCTTAGACGCTTCCGCCTTGGCGACCGTTATTTTCCCATCGACATCATCCTTCACGTCAGTATAGTTGAGATACGCCCAGACCGAAAACCCCCCAAAAAACACCGTTAATAGTGCTAATGCAATAATAACAAAGACGTATCCGTGGATCATTCCAGATTCTTTTTTTGACCGTACCATAGTTCTTATTATACTTACGCTTTTTTATCTGTAAAGGGCTTTACCTCATAGAGATGGTGTGCCCCAAGTGTCATTTTTTTAGGAACACCCGGTACCTCAAATGCATAGGATACAAACCTGATAGTTCGCCCGAGTCGCGAGGCTTCCTGTGCAACTTTTTTGTACATCTTTTTGATGTCTCTATGCGTTGCAAAGGTATATACAACCGTTGTCTCCGCAGGAAACGTGATCGTCCAGAGATTCGCGCATCGCACTTTGATTCTGTTTCCGTACCGACGCGATACTAACCGCGAAACCCAGGCGATGAAGGGGTTGATCTCGACACCATAGGCATGACGAGCCCCCTGACGAATTGCCTCCCGAAGAACGATACCGTCTCCCGAGCCAATATCAACAAGGGTATCGTCGTCGAGGGGACAGAGTTCGCGGAATGTACGCTCCAACTCCTTCCGTTTTGAAGGCAGGTAGGGTGCACCGGTGAACGCCATGAATCCAAAAAAAATGACAAAGCCGCTCAAAATCCAGAGCCACATCATAGGTCCGTTTGATCAAAGCGTTTTTTTAGTACCGTAATTTGATTTTTGTATTCTGTCAGCTGTACCTGGATATCACGCGCCAGTTTTTCCGCTTCCGCATATTTGTCGAGCGCTTGTTCAATTTCGAAGTCGTCTCCCTCAAACCAACCAACCAATTCTTGTAGTTGTGCCATCTGCTCGTTGATAGTTTTATGTTCTTTTGACATCTTTGACCTCCGCGATAATTATATCTTTTTCCCTCTCGACGCTGATCATGCTTCCTACCTCTACCCTGCCTCTGACAACTGCGTAACCACGCTCCAACACCTCTCTTGGGCTGTATGCTTCGATCAGCTGCGAGATACTCGCTACCGTTACTTCTATACGCTGGCATCTGCTTTCAAGCACCTTCACTGCTTCAGATAGTTGTCTCTCGATATTCGTCTGCTGTTGTCCAATCGCCTCTTCGGTACGTGATGCAATCCTCATTAGGCTGTGATTGGTTGATGCAATGACTTCTCGACGGTCCAGGACCAGAAGCTCTGCTGCGTTGCTGGGGGTGGCAGCTCTTACGTCCGCCACAAAGTCAATCAACGTCTCGTCAACGTCATGTCCTATGCCAACCAGTGTCGGTATCCTGCTCGCCGCCATTTCTCTTACAAGCAGTTCATCATTAAAGGTGCTAAGGTCGTCAGCACTTCCGCCCCCACGCACAACTACCAAAACATCAGCTAAGGTTTCTTTCTCATTGAAATACTTAATGGCACGGATAATCTGGTCAGCAGCTCGCTCGCCCTGAACTTGTACATGCGCGACTTCGACGGCAACCCCTCCCCAGCGGTTATCGAGAATTTTTATGAAATCTTTGTAGCCCGCGGCTTCGGTGCTACTGATGACAGCAACCCGCTGCGGAAATCGTGGCAGTAGGCGCTTGCGCTCCGGCGCAAATAATCCTTCCTTTGCCAGTTTCTCCCTCAAGAGCTCAAAACTTTTTTTGAGACTTCCTGCGCCGCTTGGTCGTACCGACTGAACCGTGAGGCTAAACTTCCCCCACGCAGTGAGCTTTGGAACGGCTTTGATAACCACTTTCATCCCGTCTTCGATCGGGATTCGCAGCTGCCAGACACTCATAAAGCAGCTCACGGTTGCTTGTTCATCCTTTAGGTCAAAAAATACATATTTATTTTGGTTGACCTTAAAACTTGCTACCTCGCCCTCAATCTCAACAGAGGAATACGCGTACTCAAGCGTCTGGTTGAGGAGCGCCGTAAAATCACTGACGCTAATTATCGCCGATAGATTCTGAGTCTCGTTTGTCATACGTGATAAGCGCCCGTTGATAAAAAATGTATCCAAGACCGATCACCATAAGGAGGATGATAACTCGTGCTAGTATAATGCCGGCGATAGCACGCCCCTCTGAGAGTCCTGTCGTTGCAAGCACCAACACCATGAGAGCCTCATATGCTCCCGCTCCTCCTGGTGTGACCACAACAAACGCGGCTAGCTGAGCGATACCATAGCCGATCAAAATCGCTGCCGGATTGACATATACACCAAGGGCCAAAAATGCAATATAAAACTGAGCAACATCAAGTGCATAAAATAACATACCCCACAGGTACGGCCTCAGAAGAATCTTTTTGTCTCGCATCATCGAAACATAATCGCGATGCATATCATTAAACATCACCATGAGACGCTGGCTATCAATAACAGCCTTCTTGCGACCCCTCGTTGCCCACCGTACTAGTTTATTGCAGGCAGTCGCAAGCCATCCGGCAAAGCGCTGCATACGCACCGGACTGCTTACCAGATAAATAACTCCCAGCGTTGCAATAAACATCAGAAATACCATTGCCGAACTCATCAAGATTATCCATCGGTTGATACCCGAGTCAATCGTGACAGCCAATACCGACACCACCAGTAGTGTTGTTATCGCTGCAAAACCAGTCACAAATCTGACTGCTTGAGCGACGGTTGATTGCGTACCGGCCACGCCGAGCTTGCTCAAACGCCAATTGAGATACGAGACACCGCTCATCCCGCCACTTGGGAGGACATGATTAACAAAATTAAACTCCATCGAAACACGCATCAACTCCCAAGCACTGATATGCTGGATCAATCGTTTTTGGCGCAAATACGACAGCGTCATTTCTCCCGCAACGATATTTCCTGCGACAATGAGCGGAATGATAAGCACCAGAAGCCACAGATTTGCCTCTCGCACCAAGTGCCATGCATGGTCAAGTTGATGTCTAGAGAGGTACAGAAGTACTGCTACCAGCAGGAGGGTTGTCAAGCTCAACCAAAACCGAAAAGAAGGTCGTTTCATGCTCCATCTAGTATACTATACGCATGCATGTCGCAATACTCGGACGTCAACCCGCACTTGGTATGGCAGAACTCGAACAACTCTATGGAGCATCAGGCGTCCAGTGGTTTTCGGACAACTCAGCCTGTATCGATCACCCTGGGTTCGATTTTGAAAGATTAGCTGGCAGCCAAAAAGCCGGCCGGGTCGTTGCCGAACTCCGTGGCGACTGGCGACAAACCAGCACGGTGCTTGTCAACGCGTATGTGGATGCCTGGCAGAATCATAAGGGCAAAATCACGCTCGGAATCAGTGCCTACGGCTTTCACGTTTCGCCTCGAGATGTTCAAAAGGCAGGTATCGTCCTCAAGGCAAAACTAAAGAAGCACGGTGTGAGTCTGCGTTTGATTCCAAACAACGACCCTGCCCTCAGTACGGCAACATCTCACCACAACAAGTTAGGGCTGAGTGATAACCACATCGAAATCCTCATCGTGCGGTCTGCAAATGGCAAGGTACTGATCGCCGAGTCGGTTGGTTCCCAAAACATCACCGCTCTCGCCCGCCGTGATCAAGGCCGCCCAAAACGCGATGCGTTCGTCGGCATGTTACCGCCAAAACTCGCCCGTATGATGGTCAACTTATCTGGCGTTACTCCCCCCGGACGCCTGCTCGATCCATTTTGCGGCACCGGGGTATTACTACAAGAAGCTGCTCTCGTAGGGTTCGATGTTTATGGCACAGACCTGTCGCCAAAAATGATTGAGTTTTCCCAGAAAAACCTCGAATGGCTTAGCGAGACCCACCATACCGTCTCAGATATCACCCTTGACCAAGGAGACGCCATGACTCATATCTGGGAGGGTACGATTTCGGCAGTTATTGCCGAGACATACCTTGGACAGCCCTTTTCGGCCCCACCCTCGCCCTCCAAGCTCGTTCAGGTACGCGATAATTGTGATCACATCATTAGTACATTTCTGAAGAACCTCGCACCTCAAATCCCTGCCGGGACTCCTGTTTGTCTCGCCATCCCAGCATGGCGAGACAGCCTCGGCCACTTTACCCATTTACCCCTAACAGGCCGTCTCACATCACTCGGTTTTTCTCAGCAGACACTCGAGCATGTTCGCAAGGAAGAGCTCATATACTATCGTGAAGACCAAGTTGTTGCTAGACAACTACTAGTACTCAAAAAGGGTTGACTATTTACCTCAGTTGGCGTACAATAAAGCGGATTAGTTATATTGGTTTTTAAGGAGTCATATGTCACACGTCAAAGCAGGCGGCTCATCAAAGAACGTCCACAACAATGCCGGTGCTCGCCTCGGTGTTAAACGGTTTGGCGGTCAGGTTGTTACCGCTGGTCAAGTACTCGTACGCCAGACAGGCAGTACAAAAATTGCCGGACCTGGTACTTACACGAGCCGAAACTTCACCATTCACGCAGCACAAGACGGTGTTGTCGGATTCAAAAAAGTCAAAAAAGGCTCATTTACTGGCCGCACCCACACTCGTACCCAAGTAGTTGTTAGCTAGAATTTGGAATTTATATTGCCATTATAGCTACAGTCTATCCCACAATGCCTGATAGTTACTTGATAGTGCTCGTGCTTCTGGACTCATAGCCCGGTAGGCTTGACCAGCGTTTTGACCATAGGTTGTCGAACCGCCACCGTCACCCCTCTTCTGTGCTTCTTTTTTATCGTGTAAATACATTGCATATCTCTCAAGGTTTCGCCTATCTGCCTCGCTCAGCCCAGCAACCAACTTGTCCAACTCTCTTTGGATACGCTCCGTTCGCTGTTCTGGTGTTTCGGGGGTAGGTTTCACTGGCTTTTCCGGCTGAGCCATTACCCAATCAGGAACGGAATCGATAATACCCTGTGGCTGTTGCGCAGCAAGACCAGCACGAAGCTTATCTGCTTGCTCTGGTGTAAGCGCCCACTCTGATGAGTCTGACTCAGGAACGGTAACTGGCTTTTCCCATGATGCCCGATAGAGCACTTGAGCTGGAGTTTCCTGCGCGAGCGCTGCTGCTCCCTGGCCCATTTCCCTATCTCGTTGCTCACGTTCCTTCTCGGCCATAACTTCTTGTAGGTGGCGGAGCTCTGCGGTAGGAACATCTTTATAAAGTGAATCAAATTGACCGGTCTTAGGATTCCAGATATTTTTTCCAACTCGGGTATACTCCACTCCCTTAATTACAGAGGTACCGCTAGGAAACCAGCCTAATTCCGGCTCCGTAACCGGCTTGTCTGCAGCATCACGCTGCAGCACACCATCTGGGCTATACACATTTCGCGGAACCCACATATTTGGACAAGCCCAACCCTCTGGGTATGGCTCAAATCCACGGTCAGCAACCGGAACTTCAGCATCTTGTGGTTGATAATCCTGTGGTGTAGTGGCTATATGTTCGTGGTGGCTCATTTTTGTTTTTCTTTCAGTGCGTTAGTAAATCCACTATAGCAAAAAATTGACTAAAAGTCAAGATGCTTTTGCTTAAGAATCTGCGCTTATATTATGATGCCTGCTGAGGGCCGGGATCCATGCCCAAGTGATGCTTTACCCTCGCGACGACGTCGCCAATGACGACTTGCGACTTCACGAGATAATCATCAACGCCGAGCTGCTCGGCACGTTCTTTGTCTTTTGGTTGGCTCAGTGCTGTTAACATAATGACGCGGATGTTTGTCGTCTCGGGGGTATTTCGTAGGATATCGAGTACATCAAAGCCACTGATCTTTGGCATCATGGCATCAAGCAGTATCAAATCAGGTTTATAAGACATTGCTGCTGACAGCGCGTCTTCGCCATTGTTGACTTCATTGATCTCAAATCCTTCAAGCTCAAGCCGAGAGCGATACACGGCGGCAAGCGCTGTATCATCTTCGACAAGCAATATTTTCTTTTTTACTGCGTCCATATGCATTTATAGTAGCTCAGTAGATTCAAAAGCACAAGCACTCTTGTATATTCGCTGTATAGATTATTTTACTGCTGCCAGAGCGGCGTCCATTTGTGGGTCGCGGCCGGCATCCATATCAGTTGAAGTCAACACTACTGACATATCTGGCGTAATGCCCTCTTTTGTAATGTTCTTGCCATTTGGCGTGTACCACCTCGCGACAGTTACTTTAAGAATCCGTCCTCCGGGCAATTCGATCACTTTCTGGACAGTGCCTTTACCAAAGGTTTTTTCTCCGATCAACGTCGCTGCTTTATGGTCCTGCAGTGCACCTGCAACGATTTCGCTTGCACTCGCACTGCCGCCATTGACGAGTACAACCGTCTTTATACCCCCTAATAGCGGCGAACCGTCTGCCTTGAGGGTGCCAGTGACCGTATCACCGGTGCGCTCTGTGACGATCACTTTTTTGTCGAGCCATAGGCTAGCGACTTGCCGTGCAGCATCAAGATAACCACCGCCATCATCTCTCAGATCAAGGATAATTGCTTTGACATTCTGATCTTTGAACGACCGAGCTGCCTCTGATGCAAGTGTGCCAGTTTGATCGTCAAATCGTGATATCTTCATAATTCCCACACCGTCTTTCACACTTGTACGCACACTTGGATCACTCACCTTTGCCCGTGTAATGGTAAACTCTTTCGTGTCGTTGCCTCTCTTGAGCGTCAATTTAACGGTTGTATCGGCTTCACCACGAACTTTCTCAGCAACATCTGCAGCACTCGCGCCGCGCATCGAAAGATCATTGACTCCAAGTATTACATCACCAGCCTGAACGCCTGCTTTTTCGGCAGGAGAATTGGCAAGCGTACGCAAGATGGTCGGCTGCCCGCTGCGAACACCAATCTCGGCTCCAATGCCGCTCACCTCACCGCTCAGTTCCTTGTTGAAGGCGTCGGCCTCAGATTTATCCATAAAGACGGTATAACGGTCACCCGCAGCGGCCACCATTCCCCTATTTGCGCCATCGATAAGTGCATTTGTATCGAGGGTACCGTCGTAATTCGCTTTTAGCTTCTGGAATGTTCGCTGCACACTCAAAAGATCAAGTGTGTCACTCGATGCCTTTATGCCAAACACCGGGGCAATCGCAGCCCACAGTTGATCACTGCGCGTTCCCGCTACAAATGAAGAAATTGCAACCGCACACACGATCGCGATATACCATGCCCTTGTTGCGCCTCGCGAAGCTGAAGCTGATTGATTTTGAGGTACAGCAACATGATGTGGTGTTTGTAAATCAGGCACAGCGTTTCCTCTTATGGTTTATGTCATTCATTATAGCGCAGCCAGTGCGGCCGCGCTATAGAAGCATCAAATCTATAATAAAACTACTACTTGTTTTGGAATCTTAAGAACACAACACCAGATGTCGCAATGTTCATCGTGCTGTATTCACCTGTTCCATAGAAGTTGTACTGACTAACCCGTACCGTACTACCAGAGACACTTTCTACTATCATGGCATGGCCTACTGGAGCGAGTCCGGGGACGATCGGTAAGATCACAGCGTCACCTGGTTGTGGATCATACGTCCTGACGGCACCACTATAACGCGGTGCGCTCCATACCCATTCATAAGCGTTACCGTTACCACTAAAATTACCGACATATTTACCAAACCGCTCCGAGAGTGCCCAAGCAACATAGCTAACACATTCGCGGTTGTAGAGTCCCCATGGGTCTGAATATGAATCTTGATAGCCACAATACGGATAACCACCGCTACCGCAGCCGCTATTTCCGCTCCAATTGCTATAAGAGAAATTACCAATTACACCCGAATCTCCGCCGCCACTACTTTGGCGCAGACTGTCGTAGTAAGCGCGCTGTTGAGCGGCAATGCTTTGAAGCTGCGACTGGTTTTGTGAAACAAGCCCCTGAAATGCCGCTTCATCATTTCGAGTCTGCTGAACAAGTTGAGCCTGCTGGGCTTCTTTGGCAGCCAATGATGCTTGTTGAGCTTTTTGGCGATCGAGCACAACTTGTACGTCTGCCTTATCTTTTTCAAGTTTGATCTTGAGTGCTTTTATTTCTTCGATGGTAGTGTTGAGCGTATCTCGAATTGACGCGCGATATTCTTGTTGATCGACGTAGTCACCGATACTTTTGCTGCTAGCAAGCATCTCAAGAGGTGTAATCGAATTATCGACATACATATTTGCGATTGTCTCCCCAAGCGCATCTTTGTTGTCAGCGATTTTTTTCTCAGTGTCGGTTATTTGCCTTTGAAGTTTGTCGTATTGTGCCTGAGAAAGGTTGATTTGTGCTTGAATCGCATTTTTCTCGTTTGTCAGGCGATCGAGTTCTACCTGGAGGGTTTGGGCCTGCTTACCTAGCTCATCCGCCCGTGACTGGTACTGGCGTATCTGGTTGTTGATAGCTTGCATCTGATCATCGTAGCTGTCGGCATGAACTCGTTGTGTAATAGACAACGGTGCGGCAAGTATCACCAAGACGGCTGTCGCCACGACAATAGATTTGGTCGCAAGACCTTTGATACTGGGGCGCTGAACTGGTGTGGCGGACCGTTGTTTCATCATGTGTATCGTACCATAAGCATAAGCATATTGTCAATAGAGCTCACTAGAGTTTGAGGTAACGACGAGTTGCAAGTAGCGATGATATTGTGCCTATCAGCGCACCGAGCAAAATCATACCAAGTAATATAAATCCGATATACATCGTCATCATGTCGACCGTTCCCTGCATCGGGACACCATATGACTTGAGCGATTCCGATGAAGAATACATGATAGCGACACCCAGCACTGTCGCAAGCACTGCCGCAATAAAGCCGTAGACGATTGCTTCAACTACAAACGGTCCGCGAATGAAGCTTTTTTCTGCACCAATGAGTTTCATCATCTGTATTTCCTCTTTGCGATTAAAGATAGCCATCCTAATGGTGTTAAAGATGATCAATGACGAAATACTGACGAAAACGACGCTGGCGATGATGCCTAATTTTTGGGCAAATTGAGTCCAGCTCGCTATCGTCTCTGTCGGTGCTCGCCGATCACCCATAAAGGTTGGCTTGCGAATCGGATCAATGTATTTTTTTAGTGTCTCGTTGTCATTCACAAATGATATAAGCTGACTGGTGTTGTTGACATCCTTGAGATTGATACTTAGTTTTGCTGGTATACGATTGCTTGCCTCAGTAAGTGCATTGAGGGTATTTTGGTCAGTTTTGTTGTCAACCGCGAACTGTGCACGGTTTTCCTCGGAACTACTATAGGCGACGCTTTCGACGTTTGCGAGGCTACTCAACTGATCAACAATCGGCTGAGCCTGTTCCTTTGTGGTGTCTGGCTTCAAGAAAATGGAGCGCGGCAAACGACGACCAATGACATCTGTTGTATCAGACAGAATGTTTTGAGCAGCAACGGTGATAAAAATAATGACGAGCGTGATAGTCATCACCGCGGTAGCAGCGATGGTGAGCCAGGCATTACGACTAAAGTTATTGATACCGTAGCGGCACATTCGCACAAAAGTAAGCCACTGCCTGCGGTGCCGTTTCTGACCAGCCAATGCCTTAGCATTCGTACTAGAACGGCTCATTGACGATAACTCCCCTGTGCCTGATCACTGACAATTTTGCCGTGATCGATGGCAATCACTCGCCGCTTCAATTTATTGACAATCTCGACATTATGCGTTGTGAGCAACACGGTCGTCCCGTACTTATTAATCTTTTCGAGCAATCGTACGATGTCCCAGCTGTGACGAGGGTCAAGGTTACCGGTAGGCTCATCGGCAATCAAAATCTTGGGCTGACGTACGACAGCACGCGCAATCGCTACACGCTGCCGCTCGCCACCAGAGAGCTCATGGGGAAAGCTTTTTTCTTTGCCAGTGAGACCAACCAGATCAATGACTTTCGGCACAGTATTACGTATTTCACGGTTTGTCATGCCGGCAATCTCGAGTGCAAAGGCGATGTTTTCAAACACCGTTCGCTGCGGAAGAAGCTTGAAATCCTGAAAGACTACCCCTATTTTGCGTCGCAGCAGCGGGATATGCTTGTCCTTGAGCGTATCATAATCAATGCCACCAACGACAATCTTGCCAGTAGTGGGCTTTTCCTCCCTCGTCAGTAGCTTGAGAAGTGTCGACTTCCCGGCACCACTCGTACCCACAAGAATCACAAACTCATTAGGCTCAATATGCAAGCTAACGCGATTGAGTGCTGGTTTGAGATCTTTGCCGTACGATTTTGTTACCCTATCTAACAGAATCATTACCACTATTGTAACACAATTTTTCCTGGAAAACGAGCGACGGGCGCTGTTGTTTACTGGCTATGATGCAGCCATATGTTGTTGAAGGTAGGCATCAATAAAGCCGTCGAGCTTGCCATCCAACACCGCCTGTGCATCATGTTCTTCATATTTCGTCCGCGTATCCTTGACTAATGTATAGGGATGGAGTACATAATTTCGAATCTGGGTGCCCCAACTCGCCGACTCACCAGCGCGCAGATCCGCTAGAGACTCAGCGTGCTGCTCTAATTGCAGCTGAACTAGCCTCCCTCTCAGTATCTTGAGTGCTGTCTCTTTGTTTTGAAGCTGACTTCGCTCATTTTGGATTGCCACAACAATCCCCGTAGGAAGATGGGTAATCCTCACTGCACTATCCGTCGTGTTGACCGATTGCCCCCCGTGCCCTCCAGCGCGATAGACATCGATTTTGAGATCTTTGTCGTCGACATTGACCTCATCGGGCGTATCAATCTCTGGCATAATCTCGACAAGCGCAAAACTCGTTTGGCGAAGATTGTCGGCATTAAATGGACTCAACCGTACGAGGCGATGAACGCCATGCTCAGACTGCAATTTTCCATAGGCATAGGAACCTGAGATTGTATAGGTTGCTGATTTTATGCCCGCTTCGTCACCAGCGCTACGTTCAATCAGTTCGATCTTCATATCTGCCTTTTCGGCCCAGCGCAAATACATACGCTCGAGCATCTCACACCAATCCTGCGCGTCCGTGCCCCCCGCGCCGGCACTCAACTTCACAATGGCCGTGTATTCGTCATACTTACCAGAGAACAGCAGTTCTTTTCTTCGAGCGTTATATTCATCCTCCAATGTTTGGAGTTGCTGGCGCATCTCAGGCTCCAGCGTTTCGTCCCCTAATTCACATAGCTCAGCTAATTCATCGGCTTGACTAAGCAAGTTTACCCATGGATCAACCTGATTTTTTAATACACTTGCCTGTTTACTCGTACGCTGTGCTGTCTCTGGATCAGACCAAATCGAGCCATCATGGAGCTGTTGCTCCAACGAAAGAAGCTGACCCTTTTTCGCATCAATTTGAAGCAGAGTGAATGCTTCGATGATAGCATCTCTCGTATCAGTAAGACGTTTTTTGAGTGGTTGCATGTGATTCTATTATAATGGAATTATGAAAATCGGTGTATTTGATAGCGGCATTGGCGGTGAGATAGTTGCGAATGACCTAAAAAAGCATTTCCCCGACGCAACCATTACTGCTATAAATGATAGGGCTCACTTGCCCTATGGGACAAAAACTGAAGAACAGGTAATTAACCTTACCGATACCGCAATTCAGCCACTCATCGCAGCAGCATCAGATGTCATTGTTATCGCGTGCAATACTGCCACGACTATCGCTCTTTCATTTCTAAGAAAGAAATACCCCGATCAGTTATTCGTAGGGATTGAGCCAATGATCAAAACTGCGTCAGAACTAACGCGCACAAACGTCGTAGCGGTTTGTGCTACTCCTGCTACCCTAAAAAGTAAGCGCTACAATGAACTCAAGAAGAGCTTTGCTGCTGACATCACGGTTTTAGAACCTGACTGCTCAGACTGGGCCTCTATGATCGAAGCCAACTCGGTTGACATGAGCCGCATATCGTCTGTCATAGCCGACTCACTTGCTAAAAAGGCTGATGTCATCGTCCTTGGGTGCACCCATTACCACTGGATATACGAGCAGATTACGAAGTTATCCCAGGAGCGCGCACATATTATTGAACCTACTCCCTCGATCGCTCGACAAATTACTGCGCTAACTGCAAAACGGCCTCGATAAATTGGTCACCCCGATCCGCATAACTCTTGTACTGGTCAAAGCTGGCACTTGCGGGACTTAAGATAACTGTTGAGCCACTATCCGCGACTGACCTAGCTGCCGCCACTACCTCACGCATACCGCCCTCAATCCTTACAACTGCCACCCCTGCTTGTTCACATAATGTTGCAATCTTGTCTCCGGTTTGACCAATCGCAATCACACGCGCCCCTGCATTCAAACATGCTTCAATGACTGGCGCATAGTCTGCGCCCTTATCCGAACCGCCTAAGATGATGATTCTTTTTCCTTCAAATGAATTGAGCGCCGCCACCGCAGAACCAGGTGTCGTTGCGATACTGTTGTCATAATAATCTACGCCGCCTCTTGTGGCGACATATTTGAGCCTATGTGGTAATCCATGAAAAGAACGGAGGCCCTCAGCTACAAAAGGAGCGACAGACCTGTCAACTGTAAGTGAAGCTGTAATCGCAGCACAAGCGTTTTCTCGGTTGAAATTACCGGCAATGGTTAAACAATCAACGGGGCAGACTAATTGATCTTGAACAAAAAAATTGCTCGATTTTACATATACTCCTTGGTCTTCGGCCGTACCATAGCGAATTTTATTGCTAATAGCTTGTGCTGCAATTTCCTCAGACCAGTGATTATCAGCATAGTAAATCACGACATCGTCTCGATTTTGGTATCGCACAATAGTCGCCTTTGCCTGCACATACTCTTCCATCGATGCATGAACGTCCAAATGATCGGGCTCAATCATCAGTACAACTGCGATGTGCGGACTCTTTTCGAGGTCCCATAGTTGAAAACTGCTTAATTCATACACGACGATGTCCTGCTCAGCAATATCAGGTAATGTCTCAAGGGCAGGTTGGCCAATGTTACCAACAAGGTGTACCGTATGTCCGGCGGCTCTCAATATTGCCGTTATCAAGCTACACGTCGTGCCCTTTCCCTTCGTACCCGTTACCCCGATAATAGGAGCTGGGCATCTCGCGAAAAATTCGTTCGTTGCGGACCAAATGCGCTTAGCCGAAGAAATTTTGTGGGGCGCAAGACCTGCTGTTCGGACCACAAGATCGAATTCAGATAAATCATCGAGTACGTGCGGTCCTAGTCTAGTAGGAACACCGTCTGGTACAGCGCGTGACAAGGTTTCTTGTTCGTCGACCACCACGACATCATCACCTCGCGATAGCCAGTATTTGACACTTTGCTCACCCTCGATCCCATAGCCCGCAATCGCAATTTTCACCATTATTACTCCCCCTTGAGCCGTGAGAACAGGCTGCGACGCACCTCCGTCTCCCCAGGTGACACGGGACCTATTTCGCCATATGTCCATGCGAGAGAATCAATAAACTCGCGAGCCAAGCGAACGATAGTGTCCCTATTGATAGCGTCAATCAACTTAATATTCTCGTCTACGGCAGTGTAGGAGTCGTCAAAGAAATAGTCGCTTGAGTAACACATGAGATCATAGATCGACTGATATGATTTCTGGTAGACACCGTAGGCATATTGCCGGGTCTCGTCCAATTCTTTTTCACTAATATCACCGTCACGCACACGCAGGAGCTCACGCGCGATCAACTTTAGTAGTTTTGGTGCCTGTTCTTTAGTTACTTGCGCCTGGAAACTCCAGTCTGATGTACCGTCAAACTTATCTCCCGCCCCCGAGGAGACGTCATAGCAATAACCCTTATCGCGGGCAACGCCGTAGATACGAGAGTGAAACGTACCGGTCAGAATATGTGTGAGCATGCTCATTGCCCAGCGCTCGGTTTGATCGAGGCGTCGCGGTATCGTCATAGCAAAAATAAACTCAATTGAGTGCTCGTCGTTACGGGTAATTGAGACCGTCTCACCCCTATGGTACACGTGTTGTTCCGGAGCAAGCCATCCGTTCCCCTTTGGTAATTGCCAGCTTTCAAACATGGACTTTAGTTTTGCTCGCTTACCGGACATATCTCCGACGATACAGAAATGAAAATTTGATTGTGTATGGGTTCGCCGCCAATGTTCATCCAGACTACCAAGCGTGACGGCGTCGATCGAGGCAATTTTCTCTTCGTCCAAAGCGATACTATCGCCGAGCGAGCGATTTATATACTGCCAAAGCGTCCGAGGATGGTTACTTAGCTGACCGCTGAGTTCTTCACGAACATTACCCTTTTCGACCTGGAGTGATTCTTCGGTGAGTATTGGCTCAGATATTGAGCACAGTTGCAGTCCAAGTACGCGATCCCACTCCATATCCGCACAGTTTCCCTCATATACCATGTTGGTCTGCCAGGTAGTCGCATTGCTATAGGCACCGTTTTTTGTAAACTCGCGGCTAAATGCCTCGGCAGTCTCAAGCCCCTTACACGTCTTTGCAAGCATATGTTCAAGCAAATGCGCTGTCTGCTGAACATCTGGACCGGCCACATACTCATTACCAGCCCGAAAACACAACTCATAGCAAAAGACACTCGCCCCAGGCACGTGAACAAACAGGCCCCTTGCACCATTCTTTAGTACCACTTCTTCAATCTTGTGCTTAAGTGCCATAGCTCTCCCTTTTAGTGTGGTGTGCGCGAAAATACTGTTTCTAGTTTAGCATTGAGTGAAACAATTTCTTCTTTTTCACCACTACTTACCCCCGCCAAAACCCAGGTATTATGAGCAATAAACTCGCGAGCTGTTGCTAGCATGCGATCAAGCGTGATATTTCTTATAGCGTCGGGGACTTTTTCATAGTCCTTCACTACTTCGTCACCGAAATAACGATTTGAGTAGAAGTTACTGATTTGCGATACTGTCTGAGCTCCCATCTGATGTCGACCGAGTGCATAGGATTTAGCAGCAGCTAATTCCTCGTCAGTAATGCGTCCATCCATGACTGCTTTTACCTCGCGCACTATAATATCGACAAGCCCGTGGGAAGTTTCCAAGTTTACTTGTCCGCCAAAGTCCCAGCTGCTATCGTGAAGTCCTACTGACGTGTCACTAAACATACCGTACGCCAATCCCTTTTTACGAGCTGCACCGTAAATGCGCGAGTGCATGGTGCCCGTCAGTATCTGGTCGAGACAACTCATCGCTTCCGCCTCTTCGTCGGTGAGTGCACGTGGCAAGGTCAGGGACCATCCAAATGTCAGATTTGAGGCTTCTTTTCGTCGAATAAGCGTCGGGTTGCCACTTGTCAATTCATCACGCGGCACTTCGAAACGTTCGCCACGCGGTAACTCCCACTCTTCGAGCATCCGTTGAATCTGCGCTTTTCGTCCATAGAGTTTACCGGCTATCACAAAACGCATGTTGTCGGTGGTGTGCGTGCGCCGATGATGCTCTCTAATGTCTCTCAGCGTTACATTTGAAATGGTCTGCAATCGCTGCCAGTAGGTATAAACGCTCTCGCCAAGCAACTGCTGTATCTTTGGCCACAATACTCGCTCATGGTTATTGAGATATCCCGTTAGCTCACTTTTCACGTTCCCTTTTTCGGCTTCGAGTTCACTCGCATTAAACTTCGGCTGGCAAATCGCGACTTGCTGCAAATTGAGGATCCGATCCCATTCGAAATCAGCACATGTCGCAACATATACCATAGAGAGGTCGCTAGTGAAGGCGTTGTGGTAGGCACCGTTTTTTGTAAACTCTGCCTCATAGGCATGCTCACTCTTAAATGCAGCATTTGCCCCAAACGCCATGTGTTCCATGATGTGCGCCGTCTCGTAGATGTCTTTATTTTTTACATAGCGATTACCGGCTCGAAACTGAAACTGAAAACTCATCACCGTTGCTCCGGGGACATCAATAAGCAACCCTCGTGCCCCATTTTTTAGACGTATCTCTGTGGTGGTATGTTTCATAGCTTAACGATGCTTTTTACGATTTTGTCGTTGGATTTTCTTCTTCTTCCGTGCAAGGTTACGCTGATGATTTACCTCTGTATTTCGCGGCGCTTTCTTGATATTGCCCTCAAAATCATGGTCTCGGTTTTCTTCCCCACCGGTAATTTCATTGACACCGTGCTCGACCGCTGTTTCGGCGAGCTTTGTTAGCTCTGTATCGTGCTCATCGTCCGTGGCCTCGCGTGTAATCGCATCGGTTTTGCGGACATGATACAGTGCCCGCAGCACCTCCTCACGGAGTGTTGCCTGCAAACTATCAAACAATTTTTGAGACTCACTTCGATACTCCACCAAGGGATCGCGCTGACCCACGCTACGCCAGTGAATACCCTCGCGCAAATGCTGCATATTCTCTAGATGCTGCATCCATAGGGTGTCAAGAACCTGCAAATACACTTCACGCTCAACACCGCGCAACAGCTCCTCGCCCAACTCCTTTTCCTTCGTATGATAGAGTTTTTGTGCTGCTTCAAGTGCGCGCTCGCGACGAAGTTTATCTTTTTTCTCGTCGCCAATTTTTTTGATCAGGGAGCGTTCCAGTGGAATAACTGTCTCAAATTCATCGACAAACTTACTGTTATTTTTTGCAGGAACAGCAGTCAGTTCAGCAACCTTTTCGTTCAACAAACGTTGAATTTCAGGCTGGATATTGCCCCCGTCAAGAATCTTTCGCCGCATCGTATAGACAACCCGACGATGCCGGTTGATGACATTGTCGTACTGCACAACATTTTTTCGCGTATCGAAGTTATAGCCTTCGACTCGTTTTTGTGCAGCTTCGAGCGTCTTGCTAACGGCTCGGTTTTGGATTGCCATATCTTCGTCGACACCAAGTCTATCCATCAACGCAGCAATGCGCTCTCCCTGAAAGATTCGCATCAAGTCGTCTTCGGTCGAGACATAAAACTGCGTATCTCCAGGGTCACCCTGGCGGCCACCACGACCGCGCAACTGGTTATCAATACGACGAGATTCGTGGCGCTCGCTACCAATAACGACGAGACCTCCAAGTTCTCGAACGCCTTTACCGAGTTTGATGTCAGTACCACGACCAGCGATGTTTGTCGCAAGCGTGATAGCACCTTTCTGACCAGCTTGCTCAATGATAGCTGCTTCTCGTTCATTATTTTTGGCGTTAAGAATCTCGTACTTGATTCCCTCTTTATCAAGCCATTCAGCGATCAGCTCATTTTTTGCAATTGAACCCGAGCCCACCAGCACAGGACGACCTTTTTTGTGGTACCCCTTTATGGCTTCAGCGACTGCTTTTAGCTTGGCTTTCTCGGTCTTGTAGATCAAATCTTGATGATCCTTGCGAGTAATCGGCTTGTTTGGTGGTACCACCACGACATCGAGACTATAGATTTGCTGGAACTCCTCAGCCTCAGTAAATGCAGTACCGGTCATGCCAGAGAGCTTTTTGTATAGGCGAAAGTAATTCTGGAATGAGATGGTAGCAAGCGTCATGCTCTCTTGCAGCACCGGCACACCTTCCTTTGCCTCAATCGCCTGATGGAGGCCTTCGTTGTAGCGGTTGCCTTGTTTGAGTCGTCCTGTGTGCTCGTCTACGATGATAACTTCACCTGCGGTTGTCACCACGTAGTCTTTATCGCGATGAAAGAGCGTCTGAGCACGGAGTGCTTGATCCATATGGTACACACTGCGCACGTAGTCGGGCGTATAGAGATTTTTTATGCCAAGCATTTTTTGTACTTTTTCAACGCCCACGTCTGTCAGAGCAACGCTCCTGCGCTTCTCGTCCAACACATAGTCGTCTGGTACTAATTTGGCGGCAACTTTTGCAAATTGATAGTACGCGTCAGGATTTTCTGCAGCTGGCGCACTAATAATGAGTGGTGTTCGCGCTTCATCAATCAAAATCGAATCTACTTCGTCAACGATCGCAAAGTTCAGGTCACGCTGTCTGACAAGATCAACTTCATTCACCATGTTGTCACGCAAATAGTCAAACCCAAACTCGTTATTGGTACCGTATGTGATATCCGCCTGATATGATTCTTTGCGCGTGCACGGTCGCAACTTACGCATCCGAGGATCGGTGTGTAATTCGTTGTTATAGGAACTATCGTATATAAAAGATGCCTCGTTGATGATAACACCCGTTGTAATACCAAGTGCCTCATAGATCGCACCCATCCAACCAGCATCACGCTGCGCGAGATAATCATTGACCGTGACAATATGGACACCTTTACCTTCTAGCGCGTTGAGATAGGCAGCAAGTGTCGACATAAGAGTCTTACCCTCACCCGTTTTGAGCTCAGCCACATTTCCTTCGTGCAATACCATCGAGCCTATCAGCTGCACATCATAGTGGCGTTCACCAATAACACGCGTCGCCATTTCTCGCACTACTGCAAACGCATCGGGCAAAATCGTATCCAGTGTAACGCCCTTTTTGTGGAGGCGTTTTTTGAGAATGACTGTCTGGTCGCTCAGTTGCTTTTTGGACATTTTTTGATACTTCGGCGCGAGTGCGTTGATTTCGTCAACCTTCTTTGATAGACGTTTCAAAATCCGCTTTTGCGGATCACCGAAGATTTTTGACAATGCTTTTTGTTGATTTACCATATCAAAACCTTGCTACCTCTCTATCTCAACTTTCATACTGAATAAACTATCCTCTTAATTATACGCGCTGAAGCGCCAAGATAAAAGAGTATCGCGTACTATTTTAAGGGATAGTTACTGTTCGCGCGCATAGCTTCGCTTGAAGCGATCGAGTAGCTTGCGTCTGCCAACATGCGGCACGGTCTCTTGCTTGTATTTACGCAGCTGCGATGCAAGCTTAGCTTCAACAATATCAATGGCAGCTAGTATGTTCATTGTTGAATCTTTTGCTGTCAACCGACGATCTGGAACAGTGAGGATAACCTCAACCTCATACTTGTTACCTTTGTCTCGATTGACCTCAGCCAATTTTACGTCAGCATGCATGCTCTTGCGCGCGTGCCGCGGAGCAAGTCGCTCGAGGCTGCCAATTTTTTTTAACACATATTTTTTTGTGGATTCGTCGACTGTGTATGAGCCGACTCCGGTTATTTCGACGTTTGTGATCACGATAGACCCCTTTCTCGTTAACCGCTAGTACCTTTATTATACGCCTTTTTTGTCATGAGTATCAACGCCTACAGCCTCGTGAATATTCCCAAATCCATCACGTTTCAGATAACTCTCAAGTCCAGCGTTGATCTCACCGATAAGTTGTGGACCTTCAAATATCATACCGGTGATAAGCGCCACCAGGCTCGCACCGGCCCGTATCTTTTTATACGCGTCATGTGCCGAAAAAATCCCTCCTACACCGATGATGACAAACCTATCCGAGAATTCACGGTATGTCTGCCGAATGAGTTCGGTTGAGATTTGACGCGTTGGTTTGCCGCTCAAGCTACCCTGAATTTCATCTGGCAATGGTTCACTCAGGTGAGCTGCACTACGATCTTTTAGGAGATTCCCGATTGTTACACCCTGTATATTGTGCTCGGAAGCTACCTGTAGTAGCTCACGAAACTCGAGCCATGGCTTGTCTATCGGCATTTTAAGAAAAACTGGACTATGAAGCTTGAGACTATCAATCGCTGCAAGCAGTTTCTCAAGTCGCTCGGGATCAGTAAACGGCTCGCCACCAAATGCATTGGGACAACTGATGTTGATCTCGTATAGTTGGCAGTGGTTTTGTATGTTAAGTAGTCTTAAGCTCTCGCAATAATCGGTGATGCCCTGCTCGTCTAACGCTGTTTCTTTGGAATTAGTCTTAGCTACCGACACGGCAAGCGGCATTGAAGTAAATAAAGATGCAGGATATGTAGCGAGATGCTGCAGAATCGCCACTATGCCATCGCTGGGTAATCCAGCATGAACAACAAGGGATTTTGACTGAGGAAGTCGATAAAACCATGGTTTCGGATTACCCCTGCAGGGTTGTGCCGTCACCGACCCGCCCGTCATCCATCCAAACCCAACATTTTTTATGGTGGGTGCCATCTCAATATCTTTGTCAAACCCAGCGGCAAGTCCAACGGGGTTTTTGAAATGTAAGCCCAGTATAGTTTGCTCGAGACACGGCGCCTGATATGCCCATAGTTTTGGTAAACGTTTTACCGCCGGTATACGCTGGGTATGTTTGGCGACTTTTATCAGGTGTTTATGCACATTGTCAGGGTGTTGCTTGAACAGAACCGGCTTGATAGCGTGTTTGTAGACTTGTTTTGTCGTCCGTCGCACGACACGTTTTATCACGATTATAGTACCTCGCGACCACCAAGATATGGACGCAAAACTTCTGGTACTCTGAGGGTTCCATCTTCGTTTTGGTAATTTTCAAGTACGGCGACAAGCGATCGAGCCAGGCTAACTGCAGTACCATTGAGGGTGTGCAGCACCTCAATTGATCCATCTGGGCGACGAACCCGAATATTGAGATTGCGTGCCTGAAAATCAGTACAGTTGCTACAGCTCGTTAGTTCACGATATTTCCCATCAACTGGGGACCAGTATTCGATATCATACTTTTTGGCAGCTGGCGCGCCCAAATCACCCGCAGCGATATTGATAACATGATATGGGATACCCATTTCCTGCCATAGTTCTTCCTCGATTGCCAAAATCTTCTCGTGTACCTCGGCACTCTGTTCTGGTGTCGTGTACGCATACATCTCAAGTTTATTAAACTGGTGCACGCGAAATAGTCCACGAGTATGCTTACCCGCGGCACCCGCTTCTTTGCGATAACAGGGGCTATAACCCGCATACAGGAGAGGTAACCTTGCTTCATCGATAACTTCGTCGGCATGGTAGCCGGTGAGTGAAATTTCAGCTGTAGCGATGAGCGATAAATCTTCACCTTCGATACTATACTCGTCAGATTGGTCACTAGTACGTGGCGCAAAACCAGTACCTGTCATTGTACGCTGGTTCACCATATGCGGTACGGTCATTAGCGTAAAGCCTTTTTCGGTAACCTTTTGTAGGGCAAATTGAACAATGGCGTTTTCGAGCAGTGCTAAGTCCCCTTTTACGAAGTAGAACTTCGCACCGGCGACTTTAGTTCCCCTCTCAAAATCAACCCAATCACGCGCAAGCGCAAAGTCAAGATGATCCTTTGCACCCGTTTTTTGCTCACCAACTTTTTTTATTTCAACCGAATCTTCCTCACAACCGAGCGGTACATCATCGAGAGTAATATTTGGCACTGCCCATAGCAGATCTTGATATGCCTCACTTACAACCCGTAGGTGATCTTCTATTCCTGCAAGCTCAGTCTTAATTCTTTTACCTTCTTCGACAAGTTCAGCAGCTGGCTTCCCACCCTTCATTTGTGCGGCAATTTCGTTACGACGTGTCCGTAGCTCATCAGCTTTTTGCTGAAGTTCACGACGCGATTCATCGGCATGCAAAAGCTCCTGAATATTTACTGTATAGCCTTTTTGCGCCGCGGCCGTCTGAACGCGGTCGGGATTCTCCCTGATGAATCGAATATCTAACATACGGTACAGTATACTCGGTTTGAGGTTGGCCGTCTATTTTGTGTGCACGCGTGTGTCACCAGCGGCACGCATAGCCAATTGTCGCGCAACATCGGCAGCGGTACGGCGGCGATAAAATGCACCGGACTCTACCACTGCCGTAACGAGCGATTGTCTCTCATCGGCACCCATCGACTGCCATTTTGGTATCCATAGTGTAGGGTACTTCAACCTTCGCTCGTCAAGCGGCACGCCATCAAATGCATCAAAATCAGTTGCAAGGCCGATTTGATCCCAAAAACCTGTTCTTTTTAGCTTGTCTTCCATTTTGCGATAATCATATACCGGGTATAACCCGACAAAGCCTCTATTCTCACCCACACGGTAAGGTTTTGCGATACGAAGCATCTCGCTAATTGCCTTTGTTTGCTGTTCTGGGCTCAAGTGCTGTATCAAAAAGGCCGAGATAACTGCGTCTACCGACCCATCCTCAATAGGCATACTTTCCGCGCTTGCAGCCAGCCAGTCACCCCCCCTTGGGGCTACACGGTCATAATCTCTATCAACACGAATGACTCGCTGACCACTTATGACACGAGATGCGGCGTATTCGCTATCACCCGCCGCGACATCAACAACCGTTTCGACACCACGAGAGTGTACGACACGACCAAAAGCTGCAGCATAGAGATAGGGAGAGTGGTGTGTGCGTTCGACAAGACGTTTTTCATTTTTGTATTTTTCGAGTGACATTACCAGAATAGATTAGCATAATTAGTATGAAAAATCGAGTTCTCTACTCTGTACGTAGCGCTTCGATCGGATCAAGCCGAGCCGCTTTGCGAGCCGGGAACCAGCCGGCGACCACGGCAACGAGGATGAGCGCAAGCAGCAATGAGGCTATTTGCCACCACACATAGATGAGGAGATAGTTGCCATCACCCAATGACAGTGTTTTTGTGATCCATGGATTGAGCGCCGTACCGACAACAAAGGCGATTCCCGCACCAATTAACCCACCGATAAAGCCAATCCATGCCGCTTCGTAGCGAAACAACTTTGCAATACCGCGACGGCTCATACCGAGCGCTTTCATCAGCCCAATCTGGCTAGTGCGCTCAAGCACACTAATATACTGCGTGTTGATAATCCCAAATACGCTTGCAATCAACGCTAAAATACCAAACCCAGTAACAATTCCCTGTAGTATATCGACGATCGTAAAGATGATGCCAGATAGATCTTTTGCTGTCAAGGCATGCATCCCCTTATCGAGAATTGACTGCTTAACTGTCTCGGGGCTGGTTGCCTTATCGACAATTACTGTTGCAGAGATGTATTGCCTATACTGCGACGTGCCCGCCGTAAGGTAATCTGCCAACTCAGCTGCCTTTGTATCAGATATAAACAGTGCCGCCGTTGCCGAAAATGAGGTGCTTGATTTTGCACTCACGGCACGAACACGGAGCTGTATGTCTTTGGTCTCTACTTGTACGAGACTCTGAACTGCCGCTGTTCCTCCCTGTAAAAATGCCTGCTGGAGTTCTGCTTGGCTGGGCTGTTTGCCAGTCTTAACCAAATGAAGCGTTACTGTTTTGCCCACGAGATCCGCGGGTTTCATGTCGAGCGAGTCTGCATACGACTCTGGCATAACAACCTCGTCTACGCCGATTTGATCACCGAGTTTTGGTAGTGTCCCGCTTGCGATCGATGCAAGTACGGTGGGGTCGTAGGTTGTCACGTCGCTGACATATTTTTTATCCTTGCCTTCGAATGTTACATACTGCGTGCTAATGAGATAGGTTGGCGCAACTTTACTCACCCCCTTTATTTCACTGATAGTTTTGATATCGTCAGCACTCAACGTTTTGATGGTGATGCCATTGTACTGTGCGGCGCTATCGCTATATTCTTTTAGGCCCGAGCCCGCTGGACCATTCTCGCGTATTTTTTCTTTTGTGACATACACCGATTGCGGATCAACATTGCTCTTGATCAGTTTGTCGGCATATTGGCGAGCACCTTCGCCGACTGCGAGACTTGCTGTCAACGTGAATGCACCGACGGCAATAGCAAGGCTCGTCAGGAGCGTACGTGCTTTTGCTTGGCGCAAATTACGACCAGCGCGCTTCATGATATCGATACGTTTCATCGTTTTGCCTCCTCGATAGACTGAACTTTTCCATCTTTGATCATAATCTGTATCTGACACTTCCGTGCAATATCATGATCATGCGTGACGATTACCAGGGTTGCTTTATGTTTTTTGTTGTAATCAAAGAGCAGCTTTTCTATCTGTGCTCCCGTCGTGCTGTCCAGATTACCCGTTGGTTCATCGGCGAAAAGTACGGTCGGCTCCCCAACAATTGCTCGTGCAATGGCAAGACGCTGCTTTTGACCACCAGACAGATCGCGTGCACGCGACTTGACCTTATCATCAAGACCCACAGCCTTAAGCGCCGCGAGTATTTTTGCACGACGATTGCGCAGTGGAACTTTTGCAATCTCGAGTGGCAAGCTTACATTGTTGTAGCAACTCTCATTTCCTTGCACAAAAAAGCTCTGGAATATAAACGCCATCTTTTCAGATCGAAATGCATCGACTGCTTTTGCTTTAAGTGTCAGGATATTGTCGCCATCGATGATAACTTCTCCCACTTCTGGTCGGTCGAGCCCGCTCATTGCATGCATCAGCGTGCTCTTCCCACTCCCGCTTTTTCCGACAATCGCAACAGTTGCGCCGTCGGGAATAACAAAGCTTACATCATCAAGCGCCGTAAACGTGTTTTTCTTTTTGCCGTATGTCTTTGTGACAGATTTTAGTTCAATCATTAATTCTCCTCCCGAACGGTTATCAATGGCTTTATAATTTTACATTTGGATAGAGGCTTTTTGTTACCTCATCAATATCACTTCTGAGCTGCGGGAACGGCACGCCCTCGCGTGCGGTCACGCCCTCGAACATCCAAAATACCCGCTCGCTATAGCCGAGTCCACACGCCGGTGGCATACCGTATTCGAGCATCTCAACAAAGTCGATATCAAGCATCATGGCTTCATCATCTCCACCATCACGCATTTGCTGCTGCTCTATAAACCGATTGTATTGGTCGATCGGATCGTTGAGCTCGCTAAACCCGTTGCACAGCTCACTCCCCACGATGACGGCCTGAAACCGTTGCACGACATCGGGGTTATCGACACTACTTTTTGCAAGCGGCGAAATAAATTTGGGCGTGTTAACGAGCCACACTGGACCAACGACATCTTTGCGAATGTGTTTCCACAGCTTATCGATGCCACGCGGGATACTATCAGTTTTTTCGACTTCTAGTTTATTCTCGGCTAATTTCGTGCTCACTTCTTCAATGCTCGTGTTGTGCACATCGATCCCATAGTGATCTCGAATGACCGTGGCGTAGTCCCATACTTCCCACTC
>APMI01005536.1_pt1 | contig 45859 bp, 39 predicted proteins | sample 667938 | NCBI WGS metagenome assembly APMI01 (sample SAMN01084076, study PRJNA167559) | wastewater metagenome | biome: Wastewater | place: Denmark: Ejby Moelle, Odense | collected 2011-11-28
GGTATGTAGTCTTTCCCAAAATAAGTAGGTGCAATGATCACTAATTTCATTTTTATTAGGATTTCATTCCAAAGAAATGAAATTTCGCAAGCATTTTACTTGGTGGGGTCTACAGTTCCACTAATTATCCTAATTAATTTATACCAGCTAGACATATCCTCTTTAGACTCAAATGAGAAATGATGCTGTTTTTCATCGACATCGGTTATCCTGACATAATATTTTCTTACATCTTCCAACATTTCTACGTTTCTCATCTCCATCTTAGCATGCGTTAATTTAACGCCTTTAGATTTATATTTCTGTGATTGATCTTTTGTATAGAATAAGACATTATCTTCAATGAAAGCATAAACGCGTCTCCACTTGTTCCTAGTTCCTCTTCTATAAATGAATCCTTCTTTAACCACTTTACTCCTATCTATAATTTGTGTAACATTGTAAGTTTGACTGTTAGTAGAAATACTTTCTGAGATTGAATCTTCACTGGTACTATAATTTTGTGATTGTTTAGATACTAATAAATCTCTCTCTGTCTGCAATCTGGATAAATCTATTGTTAATCTTTTGATTTTTTGGTCTTTATCATCAGTAGTTTCTTCAGTATTTAATTTATCTTTCCACATTTTGACTTCAACTTGAAGATCACCTATTTGTTTATTTAGATCACTATACAGATCATTATACAATTTATTATGAAGTAGCTTTCGTTCGGCCATCTCAGATTTGTATATTTCTAATTCTTTCTTAGTTTCTGTTATTATTAAATCTTTATGAGCTAATTGTTGTCTAAGCATCTGAAGTTGTTGTTCATAATTCTGACTTGTCTCTGTAGATTCTAATTTAATAGTATCTATAGTTATCTTGTGTTGTTGATACAATTGTTCTATGTCTCGAGATAAGATACTATTCTCATTCTTCATAATATTGAGTTCATGTTCGTGTATCTGTTTCATCTTAGTAATATTCATTTGATGTTCTGTGATTAATTGGTTAATATAAGATTCATGATCTTTCTTTATTTTGAGGATTAATATCTCTTTGAGTTCATTCATATGATTTAGTTTATCTATTAACGATTCTAATTCATTTTGCTTGATTTTCAATTGATCTTTACATCGAGATAATTCTAAACTGTACTCATCTATCAATTGACTATCTTTATTTAGCTGAGTTTTCATGTCTAATGATGTAGTCTCAAATTCTAATTTATGTATATCTAATAATTTCAATAATCTCTCTATCTCAGAAGATAATTTATCTATTGATTGTTGATCTTGAATATGGAGATCGTTGTAATATTTGAGTGATGATTCCAATTCATCATGTTTTTCATACCATCTATCACTATCATTCTGGTATTTTTCTTTTAGGTTATCGAGTCGTATTTGTGTTTCAGTTAATATATGATTCTTATCATTCAAACTTTTTGTCAGTTCATCTTTATCCAATTGTAACTGAGAGCACTTCTGTTTATCAAAACTCTCAACTTCTACTATTAATCTCGCATTATCATTTCTATACATATCATTTTGAATACTTAACTTAGTATTCAGATCATGTGATTGTTGATTCTCTCGTTTATACTTTTCTATTAAGAATTCAAGTTCTTTATTTGTCACAATCAACTCGGATACTTGTTTCCTCAATTCTTGGTAATCTGAATCTATCTGAGTTAATAAATTAACTCGCTCTAATGTTTGTTCATGAACTTCAGTTAGATCCAGTAATTGATCATTACGCTTAATTAGTAATATTTCAAGTTCATTTATCCTCTGAGCTCGATCTTCCAATTTTATAGTTAATTCATTTATCCGTTTTTCCAGATATTGATTTTGACGATGTTTAAGCTTTAGTGATTCATGTTCTCTCGTTAACTTATCTAGATCTATCCGAGATTGTTGTAATGATTGTGTTAACAATTTGATTTCGTCCTCGTTCGAAGAGTTCACGGATTGAAGGTCTACATTTTTCATCGACGCTATCTCAAACTGTGTCTCAAGTGAATTGATCTCCGATTTGAGTTTTTCTATCTGAGACGACAGTTGTGCATTCGATTCAATAAGATCTTGATTTTGTGTAACTAATTGTTTACCTAATAAGACTGCCTGAACCAGACGATCGTCCGGATATTCAGACATTTCCTTTTACGTTATGAATTGCCTTTAAGGTTAAAATGGCGCTATTGTTGCCCCGAATTTTAGCGATTCTCGGAGTCGTTTTAGCGGCCATCGGAGTTATATTGTTACTCCTATTTATATACTTTATTATCCCCACTGGCTACACACCAACATCTATCGGACCTCATTCATATTTCTTGCTCGGGATACAGACTCCCCTAACTCCTGAACAAAGAGCAAAACGCGCCGAGTACTTAGCTCAACTCAGTGCCGCTTAAGTGATCTCCAAGGAAACTCGGAGATGTTCACAAAAATGACCGAGCATTCCGGGATCCCGAGTCAAAAATGTTCAAATCAACCAGTCCAGGCCTATTCAAAGCCAAGAAAACAGCGGTCAAGCAAAATGTCGTTAAGATTATTTATCCTGAGTTTAGCGGTGCTAACGAAACACAAGAAGACGAATTCTGGATCAACGAACTCACTAAAGCTTCACAAGGCGAATTCCCTAAGGGAGTAACTTACACTTCTCAGACTTTACATTATAAACGTCGGGGTGCTAACCAAACGCTAGAACTCCGAGGTGTTCCCGAAGAAATTCACAGTGATTACTGTCGGTTCATGAGACAATATCTGGGTATACTTTCACCTTCAGATGCCGAAGCTGAGCGACAACTCCGGGAAGAAGTCGGACCGGTCGAATACGAGACGTGGAAGGATGTCCCCAAGAGGTGTAAGAAAGAGTTGATATGGAGGTATGTGAATAGTTTCGTTCCACATCTATTTCAAGACCGTGATCGCGCGGAAGCCATGTACCAGATCATCACGTTCGGATTGTCTCTGAAATACATTGATCCCGAAGATTTTGAACTCCAGAATACTAAGATCATACAAATTAATAATTTGTCCTACAATAAAGATTTGAATCGATGGTTCTTTATCAGGAATCGTGAGATCAAAGCCAAGGCTAAAGCTAAGCCTAAAATTAAGCAATCAGATGACAGTTCTACCGAAACAGAACTCATTAAATCTTACACCCAATTTTTGAATGACATCATGAGGCGAACCAGTTCAAGTTTAGTAGTCATGAACAAAGTTCCGGCTAGATACAAGGAAAGTATCACCATGACTCCTTCGGGAACTCGTCTGAGCACACTAACAGATGCTTAATTCAATACTTCTTGGTATTGAATTCTATCTCCTGACGAGTTTTCTCAGAGTTGCTCCTCTTAATTCCATACTTCTCAGCATGGAATATGTTATCTCTAAGTAATTCTCCTAGGAGTTGTTGTGATAGAAGTATCTCTTAATTATATTCTAGTGAGAATATAATGTTATCTCTAAGTCTCCGGAACTCTCAATACTTCCTAGAAGTTATCTCCGAGTAATTCTTCCACAATTATATTCTCAATAGAATATAATCTCTAAATCCGGGATTCGAGGATCACCCAGTCTTGATTTCGTTGTTTGGGAGCTGAAGATTCACCTTCCGGAGTATTCAAGTTTCTAGATTCTAAGAAACTAAAGAGTTCAATTTTCGAACCTTCAGGGGCGTCTTCGTAGCCGTCAGGAGTGGTTTTGAAGGGATTCCTCACCGGGATCGCCTTGTCGCTATTCGTGGTCACTTCTTCAAATCTGGGGCCCTCACAATGGAGAGTGGCTTGGTACTCATTCTCTCTCTTTAGCTCGCCAGGGGTTTTGACTCTTTCTCTGTCATCTATTAACCCACCGATCGGGATAGGTGTCTCTTCTGTTAATTCGGAATAAGTCTGGCTTAATCTAACAGCTAATTCTGGATCCATTCCTCTATCTATAAGGAATTTAGGATTGACCGTGTGACCACGTTCCGGTTTGTATTCTTCCTTGATTCGAGTACCATCCGATTTGATAAATGTAACCACTTCCTCGATCTCAGTGTTGACAATAGTACCGATCAAAATAGTTTGTTTATCTTTTGCCCTGTAACAACCAAATCTAACTGGAAGTTCTCTCTCTAATTGTATGTTTCCTTGAACTAGCAAGTAAGCACCAATACTTGTATGTCTATCGTCAGATGGATACTTGTGACACACTGGACAGAGTGAAGATTTCTTCCTGATTAATTCTATGAAAGATTTCTCAGACTTACCGGTAGAGAATGCACCAGTCCTAGTACCGGGTAAATCATTCCACCAATCGTTGAATAGATCCACAGCTGATTCGTATTGAGAATCAGTTATATCACCAAATGTCTGATAACTAGTATTTTTCTCTGGAAGCATGACCGTGATAACTTTACACTTTCTGGCAACAGTAACTAGAGAAGCCTCTAGCTGTAAGTTAAGTTTATGATTCTCATTCCTGATAGGTTCTCTGTACTCATATTCTATTTGTTTATCACGATAATTCCACTTCTCTTGAAATGTCTTGTATCTAGTCTTATTAGGTTTAGTATTTCCGATCATCCGGAGACAATGGTTGGGCGACCAGATCCCGACATCAAAATAAGATTGTAGTTCTTCGGGTACTTTCTCCACAATCTTACGCCCGAAAAAATCTGCTTCCTTAGATGTTAAATGGCAATAGTTATCTATAATAACATGTCCAGATACTTTGTACTTATCACCGTCGGGACCATGAGATGTTGCTACTATAACGTCCTTAGCTAAATTTAAACGAGGAAGTTCTTTGTACAAAGTATCCACTAATACATCTAAACATTTCTGAAATAGACTAGTATCGATCTCTTCTTCTTTTTGAGGAACCGGGTCGTCGATTGATACATAATCTAACGTAGGATCACGAGGTAATTCAATGTCGATGTCAAACCGAGGTTTTTGGTGGAGATGCTCTGGGATCAATTCGTCATAAATCCGGTTTTGCGGATCAACGTCTACGAACAAACAAGAGTAATCTAAGTATGTATCTAATCTATAGAACAATCTAGGTGTTCCGGTTTTGACGAAGAAGAACCCGAAATCTCGAAGTTCAGGCATTATGGACTCCATAAGAGACCCCGCACCTTGTCGGTTGAAGGATTTATACCCTCTTAATCTATTCATAATTACTATTTCATGGTACTGTATCTAAATTCATAAATCATTTTCCTCGCAACGATTATTCTAGAAGAACTCATTTTCTTATTGACATTACTATAATGTAGTCTTTAGATGATGACTTTATCACTTCCAAAGAAATCACTTCAATTTATATTAGCCCAAAAATGATTCAGTGATACGAATTTCATTCCTGAAAAACGTCATGACCGAAATAACTCCTTTAGACTCAAGCTCTCAAAATAAGGAAAATCAGATATTGATATCTGATGCCTACTACAAAGATGTTATTGGTAAAGGTACTTATGGAATTGTCTATGATGTCCAATTGGCTGATGGAACTAATGCTGCACTTAAGAGAAATCTGATTGATAAGGAATCACAGCACACTCACATCGTTTCAGTTAGGGAATTGGATATATTAGAGAAGTTCTCTAATCACCCATTGTTTGTCAAGATCATCAAAACGATATTTAGTGATGATTTCAACTATTCAACGGATGGTGAATCTCAAGATGATAGCGTTCACTTTGTTCTTGAGAGAGCTAATTATTCACTAAGTACAGTCATTTATGACGATGTCATCACCTATTCGTTTGAATTGGTTAAGTCTATTATATTCCAGATGTTAGTTAGTTTAGAGTATTTTCACGGAAAGATGTACTTCCATCGTGACATTAAACCTGATAATTATTTAGTATTTAGTAATAACAATAAGTTCATCGTCAAGATGTGTGATTTCGGAATGTCTAGACCTTATGTTAAATATGGACCTCGTTCTCAGCGTGTAACCACTGCATGGTATAGAGCTCCTGAAGTCATGTTGGGTTGGGAAACATATTCACAAAAAGTTGATGTTTGGTCATTAGGTATGGTTATCTTTGAACTTATTGCTAGGAAAGCATTCTTCCCCGATGATATGATCGATGATAACATTCAATTGTGGAAATATCTTACGGCTAATCATCCCGAGAAACTGGATAAAGATGTAGCTGCTTGGATGTTCGGTCAACAGCGATTTACTAATGGTAACCATGTCGAACCCAAACATACATCAGAAAGTGAATGCAAGTCTTGGATCACTTTAATGGATGTTGATTCTGAATACATAAATTCGTTCTCGAGTACTGGTGACGGTGGAAGTTTCATGGAATTGTGTGATCTCTTGAACAAAATGTTATGTATCGATCCTCGTAAAAGATATACCGCTAAACAATGCTTAGAACATAAATATTTTAAGAAAATGACTCAATCGCTCAAAATCTATCGAAACGCAAATCCTCCAGTCCCAGATCCTTATCACAACGTTATTTGTGCTGAATGTATAGAATATACTTGGTTCTATGACATGCTCCGTAAATTCTATCATACTGAGAATCCTCTATTCACGGTAGAACGTGCTATGTTAGCTACAGATATATTTAATAGGATCATTGTATGGAAACATCACAATCGAGTTCCCAACAGCATTGCGGTTGAAACTGATACTTCTGGATCATTATTCACTAAAGCCGAAGTGGAGAAATATTTCTATGTTTGTTTCCATCTAGCTTGTAAATATTATACATCAACGAGTCATCTTGTGAGTTATCTAGAAATTAATCCTGAAGCGACTGATGAAGAAATCAAGGTTGCACAGCATATCGAATATCAAATCATAACTACTATTTGTAATAAGCAATTGTATCGTCCAACACTTTACGATGTGGCATCTAGAAGAGATGAAAATTTCGGCACTAACATGATGTGGAATATGCTCTGGCATCATTACTTTAGACCTGTATCGGAAGAAATCAACTTGAACGAAGAATTTGAACTTCGTAAAACTCAAGCTACCGCACACCTTGCTACACAGGGATTGAGTCCGTCTAATTAATTCTCAATCGATTACGACGATTGAGAATCGAAGAACCCTATATCAAAAATGATTCAATAATTCGTACACATCCTAAAGAAAGGAACGTTAGAATGGCTTCATTAGAATTGATCGCGAGTCGGAAGATTCTCCGCTCAAAGATCCGAGAACTAGTTAAAGATAGTATGGAACACACAGGACGTCAGCAACGTCAAAGGATTTTCCCGGTTGCCGATCCAACTATTCATACTTTTGCCCTGTATCTTCAGAATAGTCATTGGAGTGCCAATGAGATTAATTTTCAGGCCGATATTCCTCAATATAGACGTATGAGCGATCGTGATAAGACAATCTTAATGACACCTCAAGCTTATTTTTCCTCAGCCGATTCCACGGTGATCAGCGGTGTCGAGAGATTCGGGATGGAGGCTACAGATCCTTCGGAGAAATTCTACTTCAATAGAGTGTACGACAACGAAACAACTCATGTCGAAGGTTACCAACTCACCGGTATCACATTCGAGCCTGAACGGTTTGAAGAGTTTCAGCTTCAGTCGGTTTCTCACTCCGGCGTTAAGAGATTGAATGACTGGATTGATGAAAATGTAGTTCTCTCCGAAGCTCCGAAGTGGGAACGTCACTTCTCTGCAGCTCTTTCCGAGATGGCCACATTCATGCCAATGTTTGTCCCGATCTTCTATGTCGCTCGTCGCCCCGGACGTGATTACAACATTGATAGCGTCGCCACATTGAATAGTTTTGTCGCTCGAGATGAAACTATCCACGGTAAGGGTCATATTCATTTAGCTTTCAAACACGCCGCTCAAGATGGTGATACCGTCGATCAATCTCGATGTACCGAGATCGTGAAAGACCTTGTAGAAGCCATGAAACAATTCAATGAATCCGCCTATTCTGACGCGATCGAGACTTCAGATTTTAACCGAGCGCTCCTCGATCAGTATTCAGAGAACACGGTTGACAAAGTCATGGGCTATTGCGGATTCAATAAGATTTACAAAGCTGAGAACCCCTTCCCGTTCATGTCTCTCATCGGTCTCAACGAGAAAGACAACATGTATGAAGTTAACACCAGTACCAATTACAGCAAATTCTCAATCACCAGTGCTCTCGAGAAGTGGGGTTTGGCAACCAAAACCGACGACAATCTCAAGTCGATCATCTGCGACGTAGACGACGTCGATTTCTAAATTCATTATCTCTGGTAATGAATTCTCACCACTTCCCTAACTTCTAATTGTATTCTCGTCGGAGTATTATCTCTACAACTCCCAATTATATTCTCATCAGAATATAATGTTAACTCTCCGAGACTCTCCATTCTTCTCCAAAGGTATCTCTGAGACTCTGAGTAATTTCTCCCAGGAGTTACTCCACAATGATATTCTGGTGAGAATATAATATTATCTCTGAGTCTCCGACAATCTGAGTTATCTCTACATCTCCCAGAGTTATCTCTACATCTCCCAGAGTTATATTCTAACGAGAATATAATCTCCTAACTCTCCGAGACTCTAAGTAATTCTTCTAGGAATCATCTCTACAATTATATTCTCATGAGAATATAATGTTAACTCTAAGTCTCCGGGGAATTAAGATTATATATTGTTAATATATAATGAATGAATGAGTAACTCTTAGTAACCGTTGAGTAGTTTCTGATACTTAGCGTTGACTGTGTTGTAGAGAGCTTGGAGTTCAACGCTATCAAGGTATCTGCATCCAGGGTAACCTCCCCGGCTTCGCCTGTTGATCCGTCGGTTCATCTCTGAACTCATGTTCTGGAGGTCTCGCTTCATCTCTCTGAGTTCGAAACTCATACCGGAACCGGAGAAGTTGTAGTAGCTCTTGTCAATCATATCAGCGACATATTTCTCGTACACTTCCCACTTTTTAGTTTTCAGGAACTTAGGCCTGAATTTAGAGGGAACGTTGAGGACCTCAATAAGATCTTCTCGAGAAACCTCGTTATTCTCGTAAATCCTAACGGTGAGAGGACGACACAACTGCATGTTTTCGTAGTGAGTTTCTGGTTTGTCAGAGTAACAAGAGTAGAGATAAGAGCTGTAGATCTGTTTGTAGACAGTCTCAGAATACCTGTGTAACAGCCTTGTTAGAGAATCCCAGTCTATCTTGCTGGAATATTCGAGATAATCACACAAGATAGAGTGCTCTCCGATGTAGTCAAAGAGCAAAACAATATTACCATCAATAGCGAATCCGGGATCGAGATTGATCTCCGAAACAACAATAATATTGTCCCGAAGGATAGCCAACTTTTTGTTCACCGATACTACCTCTGGGTCATCTGGCTCCGCAAAATAGATAGTCAGGAATGTATTGATCAGATTGTCTAGTTCTACAATCTTCTTCTGTTGTTCGTGTCTAGCATCACACTTTTGGAGATACTCACCAATAGATTTAAATCCGTTAGAACGAAGGTTTGAATAGATAAGCATGATCTTAGCAAAACGCTTCACAGCCTCGAGAGCAACCAAATCCTCAGTATACAAACTACTAGTATCCAATCCTAGTCTCGATTTACTCCAACCATCGGAAATCTGGTTAGAGAAGTGGTCAGATCCAAGAGTATCTAAGAGATCCTTATCTAAAGGGGCTCTCGCTTTCTTCCCCGAGGGGAGGGTGACGATTAAAGATAGCTGTTCAGACATGACGTGAAATTACTAGAGAAAACACTTCTGGATTGAATCATTTTTTCGATTCTTAAAATGCTACGTCGGCCATGTACAGGCTACACTAACGGAGATAGATTAGGAAAAGGAACTTATGGAACAGTTCAAAGAGTAGTATCGGGTACTGGTCACATCTATGCCCGGAAGTCTCAGAAAAATATTACATTGATTGAGTTGCAAGCTTGTAAATTGAATCATCCCAATATCATTACTTGTCATGACATCCAGTTTAATTGTGACAATTCACCAGTTTCTTTGTACTTGTCTCCAGTTGGCAAAGCATTAGATGAATATATACAGAAGACACCACTTGACTATAAAACCAAATTAAGTTTTATTGGAGATATTGTTGACGGTCTAGCACATCTCCATTATAATAACATTTTACATTTAGACATGAAACTCGATAACATCATAGTGAATGACGGCCGAGCTGTAATCATTGATTTTGGATTAAGTGTTTATGGTAAATCTCGACTAACAATGATTAATGGATATTCTCGGATTTCTAATTGGTATAGAGATCCTGTTATTGATTATGAATTAATAACCAGTGGTAAAGAGATATATTCACGTAAATCTGATTTATACTCTCTGGGTCTTATTATTCTTTTGATCCTTGTGAATGGTAAATTCAAATTATACAAAGATGATGTAACGGATGAAAGCTACATATATGTTAAGAATGTAGAGAGGATGCTCGAAGTTTCTGGTGTTCCTGATTATATACAGTGGAATCAATTAATAAAGCAATTATTAAACAACGAATTAGATACTTTTGATTTAGTTAATCATCCATTGTTACACTATCATAAATTTCAAGCTCGAAAGATGGGTGAGATACAATATCCCATAGCCAATCAAGAGAGTAGTTATATTAATAACTTAATTCAAGACGCACTCGACACAATCTCTGAGAAGAAAATTGGTTATTTACCATACTATGTTCTTGCATACTTCATCAAGTTGTGTCTCTTGGGTCCTGATGTACCATCTTTTGAGTTTGTATGCAGTGTGTATTACGATAAATTTAATACTGAGAATCAAGAAGTAGTTAAATATTTTGATAAAAAGATAACACTGATCGAGTCGTTAGATGATTGTGTTGACTTTCATAGATTAATATTAGCAGGCAATCACGAACAAGCACTTGATATCCAACCCAAAGATGTAATCTTATCAAAGGTCGCTTCTATAAATGATGTACTAGAAAAGATAAAATCCCAAGAAACTTCTTCGCTTTGATTCCTCTCTCAGTTTCCTGTCGATTCTTATTCCTCTCAATTCGATTTCTTCCCGATTTTCTCCATTCTTATTCAATAAATAAGAATTACTTCCAATACTGCAAAACAATAAATGCAATGATCACGAACAAAATTGTGTATATAAGAGCTTTACCCCATCCGTGATCATTAGTTATTACTTTATGATCGTCGCTGACACAGTGTTGGTATTGTTCTAATTGACTAGTATGTTCAATAGATCTCAAGTCAACACTCAAAATAGATGGAGTAGTAGTGTGACATACAACATCGCCATTAATTATCTTTGAGATGAGTTCAGATTCTGTGTGAAAAGAATCGATCAAATCTGAAGATATAATGAATGACTCATAACCTTTTGAGTAAAATGTCCTGTAATAAGTCAGATTTCTGTAATGATCGAATGACTCGGGACAATCGTTTAAATATGATGCAAGTAATCCCATGTTCCAATTCATCTCAATCATTGTTAATAAAGCATCATTTATATCGCTATGCGTGATAACATGTTTATCGATGTTGATCACAATAACGTGACCTCCAGTGTGATGCTTCTTGATATATTTCATGATTTGTTTGAGATAATGTTCACCTGTCTTTAACACATGAATATCAAAAACCTCTGAGGATAAGATTTGAGTAAAATAGTTTATTTTGGCCGTCGGGTTCCCCGAATGATATAGAATAGTTAAGTACTTCATCTAATATCCTATTTTTACTATGGAGGCAAATTGATAGAGCTACGTGTTTTAATTAGTCTAAAACATGACCGAGTTATTTGCACACATCCCTCGTCGCATTCGGGAGTCTTATCAAAGACACGAAACGACAAGAGATGCTTATAACACTGATTGGAAGTGGTCTGATGTTTTGGCTACGATTGTTACCAACATTGATTATCATTATTATAAATCAGAAGCCGATTTATCAAATCTCGCTGTTCTGAAATATTTCTACAACATCTACAAGGATGAGCTGATCAGTGGGAAATTAACTAAGGAAGAAATATCGTCCATCTCACGAGATTCTAAAGGAGATAGACATGCTGAGAATTCAGTGTTGTTGAGAGAAGTATGTCGTCGCGTTACCATTTCAGGTCTTGACTTTGTTAAACTGGTGCAAGTTTATTCCGTCGTCAAGGGAGTGTTGATCGAAGATCCCGATACACTTAGAGGTTTAGTTGAAGATATTTCGAATCAAATCAATGATGTCGACACCGAGTATGTAACAAAAGCTCTCACATGGTGGTATCAAAACAAGTATTCTAAAGATGTTGTACTTCGTGATCTTCTCGATAATATTTATTCAAAGAAATACAATGAATATGATCAAGACAAGCCCCGACTCCTCACTAAGCTCGAGATCGAAACTATCGTTAGTTCTTTACCGGAGCCAAAGCATTCCATCCGGAGACTTCGCGAGCACATGAGACGTGAAAGACAAGATGATTTGCGTAGGATGCTTAGAACCGTGAGTATCTCACCAAGTAAAATCCCGGAGTTGAATACATACATTGTCACTGATTTTGAGAATGCTCAAGTAGCAGAGTACACCGCGGTGGGCATTGCGGCAGCTGAAGCTATGGGTGGTCCTATTACACAAATGGCTCTCAATTCATTTCATGCTTCCGGTTCAGCTAAGAGTGTATCTCGAGGTACTGAGAAGTTCACAGAAGTGTTCAATGCTAGTAAGACGATCAAGACCCCAACAATGAGACTCAAGTTCAGAGATCCACTGATTACTTTTGACGATGTGATTGACAAGCGTCGTGAGTTCGTGAATGTCGATGTTAAGTCATTGATTAGAGAAGCTCAGATCTTACCAGTTACCGAAGAGACAGAGTGGTGGTACTCAGTTTTTGAGATCTACACTGGTAAACAAATCCCCGAATCAACAGTATTCCTCCGTCTTATCTTGGACACTGTAGAGATGTATTCTTATGGTATCACGATGAGTATGCTTGAGAACATGATTGTCCAGAATGATAGCAAACTTATAACCGTTGTGAGTTCTCCAATTCAAGAAGGAATCATTGATGTGTATGTTGATTTAGATCAGATAGCTGCTTCTTCTGTTCAAGATATTTCAATCAGTGAAAGTCTCCAAGAATTAGTCTCACATGACGAATTCATCTTAGGTACTATTGTATATCCCCGGATCATGTCAACTCGTATCGGAGGTATCAAGCAGATTGTGAACCTTGAACATGCAAAGATTGGTACTGTTCTCGATTTCGTTCTTTCTGAGATCTTAATCAAACAAGATCAAGGATACTACACTTATCAAATCAAAGTTAACGATAAGACTGCACTACTCCACGGTTTCGACATCACACAGTTAGAATTATCTCTTATTGCAGTAGGATTTGATGTGACTATCGTGAGCAACACCAAGACTCATATTGAGTTTGAAGCTAAATCGATGATTAAAGATAGAAAAGATAAACCTTCTGCTCTCATCGGTGCCGCTATCATTGAGAACAACAAAGATGAAGATATGTATGAGAATGAACTTAAGACTCGGGGTGTTAAGACTTATCGTCGGAGGGATCCCACCCTCATCAGTATGTTGACCGATGTTTATCGGGCTGATACATTCGGGATCAACTTTGCACAGATCTTGAAGCGTTCTGATATTGATCCGAACCATACTTATAGTAACGACATGCATGAGATTTTGAGATATTTTGGTATCGGTGCAACCAAATCGTACATCATCCAGACGATCAACGAAGCTTTAAGCAATAACGGTACTTATATTGATTCCCGACACTTCTTCTTGATCTCTGATTACATGACCAGTTTGGGTTATATCACTCCTATTAATTTTGCCGGTTCCATCAAATATTCGTATAACACGTTATCTTTGGCTTCTCAGCAAAGTGCTTACAGTGTGATTAGTAATGCTGCTATTACTGGTACGAAAGAATATGTCACTGGTTATACTGATCACATTGCTTACGGTCAGCTAATGCGTCACAGTGTCTTGGGGAACCCAGAGATTGACTACAAGACTCTCCCCGGTATGGATCTCGACAAGATTGATGAATCCTTCAATAACATTAACTTCAATAACATTAACTTCAATGTAGTAGATTACCAATCCAATATCACAGCTGGAACTTATGTCGCTGATACAACCAGCGGTGATCAGATTGGTATGAACGCTTCTGCGTTTAAGGGCCAAGTCACGATCACCACAGTAGATGATTTATTTGAACCCACTGTAGGTCACTTGATCTCCCCCACAGTCGAAGTCATCGAGGATCCCAAGGTTGTGTTTATACCTTCTATTGGTAAAACAATTGATTACGACCTCGTCTCGATCAAATCTCGTGTGGTTGGTTTTGATGAGAAACTAATTACTCTAGACATGGTTAACCCGATTTCTTATGTTATCCTTCCTTCAAAATTTCCCACCGTCGATACTCTTTACACAGACGTTGGTGATTGGTAATTTTCTTCCTATTTATTTCTTTACATTAATGTAAAGAAAGTACTCATACTCGACGAGGTGATAATGTTGCCGCTGGAGCTTTCATTGATTTGAATTTATTTATAGTATTCAATCCATCTCCACTTAGTTTGGGCGAATTCCTGGAACCCATAAAGACCCACAAGATAATAATAATGATTAGTACTACAATGACACCTACTAAGAACGGCCAGAATAAGGAGGGTTTGGAAGGAACTGTGTCAACCGTAGATTCCATTATCTTTTTATAGAGAGATTTTCCGGGGTTTCGTGTCGCGGAGATTTTTTGATCGAATCTAAAAATACAAGATGTCATCCGAAACTCACGACGTGACCAAATTCGTCGGTAAATCTAAGTATCTTATGTACACCGGTGGAGCTCTGGCTGCTGGTTTAATCGGCGGTGGCTTGGCCTGGAATTCAGTCCGTAAATGTGACTGGTACGACAAACTTAAGAAGCCTTGCTGGACTCCTCCGCTCTTGGTCGGAGGTCTCGCCAACACCGTTTCAGTCTTTTTGCTCGGCTGGGCTGCCTATGCCGGTGCCGAAGCAGCATCTGAACAATCTCGTATGATCATTAATCTGCTCTTCGCTCTTATTTTGATCCTCAATTTGATCTGGTCTTACCTTGTGTTCCAATCACGTAATCTCAATGCCGCGGCTGTTGTCGGTGGGCTCTTGGCTGTTGCCACTCTCGCTCTGTTGTATTTTGTCTGGCAAGCTGATGCTACCGCCGGTATCTACCTCTTGCCCGTTCTCGCTTGGTATGGTTTTATGGCGGTATCAACTGCTTGCATCGCCTCCATGAACCCCGATCATCACCACAAGAAAGGACACAAGAAGGGAAAGCACTCCGACAGTGAGTCCTCCTCTTCATCTTCTTCCGACAGTGATTCCTCTTCTGAGGAGGATACCGATTGTTCCGATAGTGACGATGATCACCACCACGGAAAGAAGGGTAGCAAGTACTAAGTGATCACTTAGTGGTCACTAAAGAATATAATTTAATCTTCTATTGTTACAGTATGCTGCCATGGCATAAAGTAATAAGTATCTAAGTGTTTCCTGACTTGATCTACATTTATTGCTCTGCTATATCCTGAGAACCTATCGCTATCTGGAGTTAGTTTGTAGTAATAGTAAGTGTAGAACCCCCTTGTCATCAAAGTAGTGTCTCCAGAAAGGATTAAGAGTTCAGATGATATTCCGGATAAGTGATATCCATGAGGAAGTTGTTTCCAGGACTTTGGTTTATACCAAACTATATCATCATGAAGTTGATGAATATGACTAAATATGCTCGAATTATTAAAGCACAATCTTATTTGATGTAAGACGTCTTGCAATGTATAAGATCTCTGACTAAGGTGTATAATACAGTTATCGCTCCGGTGTAAAACAAAACAAGAATAGTAAATATCATGATTACTTACTATTATCAAATTATTAAGATCTGTATAGATAAGATATTTATCTTCATCACATCTGGGAGGTAATAATTCATAACTATTAATTGGATCTAATTTGTATTTAGAATAATTATATATCTTTCTATCTTTGATCGCTAAAATATAATAATTAAACATTAAGTTGAGATCTAATCTTGTTTTGTCGGTCAACTTAATATTTTTGCCGGTTATGTCATTAGTAAAGTTATACTGACTCATTTTAGCCATAACAGGACCGTCTGTGTTGAAATAGTTTGTTATCTCTATCATAGATTTAGATTCAATAATTGAATCAATAGACGGGATCGTGACTTTGTAATTTTCTATATAATAGTTGAGTAATATCTTAATTATATCGTTAATCACTAATCCTGGAGATATGAATCCAGAAGACACGAAATCATCGTAACTGTATATTATTTTTGGCGATGTTATCGTATATAAAGTCACATCATTAATGTTGATTTCTTTACTTCCATAATTAATAAATATCTTTATGTTATTGAGATGTTTCGTCATGAATTGTATTATAGAATTAGCAGCCTGATAGGATACTAATCGACTTCCGATCATAGAATCGTTATACCTGGCAACCAAGACAACACTACCCGACATTTTGTGATCTTATACCGTGTCTTATGGAACAAAATCCTCGAAAAGGTGTAAAATTTGGATCTTAATCTCCCGTCGCAAAAATGATCTAGCGACTCAAATCCCGGATTAGCAAAATGAGTCAATCTAACAATTCAAGATCTATTGTCGCCGAGAAAGCGGGTTTCGTTCGAAAACTGAATCACGGCGATCCAAGAGTAGATCTTATCAAACCGACTAAAACTTCTCGAGCAGCTAATTACAAGACTCTTGACTTGATATCTCATGTTAGACTTCGTCCTGAAACATACACTGGTTCACCGCAACCCGAAGATAAGACACTACCCCATTATGATTTCGAAACCGGAAGGATTGATATGCGAGGCGCTCATATTTCCGACGCAGAGCTTAGAATCTTCATTGAACCATTATCTAACGCCATCGATAATGCTCTTCTCAATCCAGGAGTTCCTAATTTCATTGATGTCACTGTAGACGAGGATTCTGTCACCATAAGAAATGGCGGGAATCCGGTTCCTGTCGAGCCTAGTGAAGAAGACCCTAATATCTGGATCCCTCAGAAGATTTTCGCCACTATGCTGAGTGGTAGTAACTTCGATGATATGAAGGAACGTAAAGGTGGTGGTCGAAACGGTCTTGGTGTTAAATTGACTTCTATTTTATCCACTAAGCTAGTAGCTCGAGGTGTAGATAACCAAACCGGAGAATATTGGAAAGTCACAACAGAAGATGGGCTGAAGAAATTCTCATTCCACCATGAGGAAATCGTCCGAGGTAAATTAATTGACGGTGTACAGCTTGATCCAACTATCCCCTGGACGGAAGTTAAGTATTGGCCCGACTTCGCTTTCTTCAAGAGAGATGAGTTGTTTCATGCCGATCAACATTATTCCATCTATGCTGCTTTGTGTCTTGGTACATCTCTATGTACCAAGTTCGAGGTCACATTTAACGGTATTTCATTCAATTGTCAAACTATCTCCGACTTCGCCGATATCTGTTTCCCAGATGCCACTAACAAAATCCCTATATATTTATGGCCTGAAGGAGTTAAAGTCAAGAAGAATAAGGATGGAACACAGGTTTCGTTAGACGGTCAACTTCCTATTTTGGAGGCTATGGTTATTGACACACCAGATGAGAATAAGACTTTCTCTTTCGTCAACGGTGTCAACACATTTAAAGGTGGAGTTCATATTGAAGCAATTCTTAAACCATTTTCTGATATGGTTATCTCTCAACTTAAGGAGATTAAAGCTGAAGATGGTAAGAGATTCCCCATTACTTTGAAGGAGACTCGTAAGAATATTAGTATTGTAGCTAACTGCTATATCGATAAACCTACATTCAACGGTCAACTCAAAGAAGAACTCAAAACACCAGACATCAAATTAACTCTAGATGATAGTATCTTACCAAAGATGAAGAAATGGAATATTTACAAGGTTCTTATGGATACCATCTCATTCAAGAAACGTCTTAATGCCGGTAAAGAAGATCGTAAACGTAAGAGAGATACAGGTAAAGCTGTAGGTGCTGATAAAGCTGGAACTAAAGAAAGTAATAAGTGTACTCTGTATATTGTTGAAGGAGATTCTGCTAAAGCTTATATCTTAACTATGCTTCAATATATTGCTGATGGTAACAAATACAACGGAGTGCTACCATTCCGAGGTAAACCCATCAGTACAATGAAAGCATCTGTCGAAAGAATTTTGGAGAACGAAGAGTATAAAACTCTTAAAGCTAATCTTGGTTTGATAGAAGGAGTAGACTATTCACTGCCTGAGAATTTCAATAAGCTCAGATACGGGAGTGTTTGTATCGTTGCCGATGCCGACCATGATGGTAAGCACATCACTGGTTTGATTTTGTGTATGTTCTATACTTGTTTCCCTGAGTTGCTCAAGATGGGTTATATCTACCAAATGAATACTCCTGTTATCAGAGTTGGTGTCAAGAATAAGTTCTATACCGAAGAAGAGTTTAAAGAATGGTTGGATTCTGGAGCTAAGGTTAACAAAAATGATATTGAATATCTTAAGGGTCTAGGTTCTTCAGAGGATAACTATATTAAAGATGACATTAGTGATCCCAAGTATACACAGTTTGTCTTTGATGAACAAGCCGAAGAATACTTTAAACTTGCTTTTGATACAGCTCAAGCTGATGATCGCAAAGATTGGTTATCTTCTTACCAACCCAAGTTTGTAGACGTTATAGCTCCACTCAAATCGATTTCTGGTTATATTAATGATGAGATGATTCAGTATTCTATTTACTCTCTTGAGCGAGCCATTCCTAGCATGATCTCCGGTATGAAGAGAACTCAGATAAAGATCATATACACTGCCATGAAATATTTCAGATCTCATAACGATTATCCCAAGGTTGATGTGATTTCTGCCAGGACTTCTACCGAAACTCACTATCACCACGGAGAAAATTCTATCACTAATACATCAATTAAGATGACTCAGTGGCATGTCGGTGCTAATAACATGCCTTATTTCATCCCTAAAGGTATGTTCGGTACTCGTCTCGATCTCGGCAATGATGCCGCCGCTGGTCGTTATATCCACATGAAGATCCAACCTTGGGTTAAGTATGTATTTAGAGAAGAGTTCGAACCAATCTTGAATTACCGTATTGACGAAGGTGCTCTTTGTGAACCTGAAACATATTATCCTCTTATCCCTATGTGTCTGGCTAACGGAGGTGATGGAATGGCAACCGGATGGTCTACTTATATCCCACAGTTTAATCCAGAAGATTTGATTGGATGGTTGTTAAATAAGATTGATGGTAAGCCCCTTACTGAACCTAAACCGTGGTATCGTGGTTTCACCGGAGATATTGAGGTGGTAGAGACAACTCGTAAATCTAAAGTAGATGATGAGTTTGAAGATTCCAAGGTTAAGATTAAGAAGTTTAGAAGTTATGGTAAATTCGAGATCGTTTCTCCGACTCATGTCAGAGTTACTGAGATTCCGGTTGGTAGAAGTATTCTTGATTACTATCACAAGTTCTTGATGAAAGTCGTGAACGGAGAGGCTCCAGAGACACCCGAACAACTTAGAGCTAAGGGTATTGATCCGGATACTGTTGTGAAGCCGTTGTACTTCAATAAGGTTGAGAAGAACCTTAAGACTAACAGTTGTACTTTTGATCTTAAGGGTGTTATCGGAACTCCCACTTTCGCCAACCTTAGACTTATTAAATCTAAATCTATGTCTAATATGGTTCTCCTTGACAACTTAGGTCGTCCCGTTAGATTTGACACAGTCACACAGATCTTAGAAGTGTTCTATTCAAACATCTTGGACGCCTATCACCGTCGATACAAGTATAACCTTGAGAGGATCCAAGACGAGATCCAGAAGAACAAGGAGAAATCTCGTTTCATTAAATTAGTCTGCGATGATGTGATCAGGATTGGTGTCAAGAGTAGCGAGATGAACAACTTACTCACAGCTCACAACATTAGGAAAGACGTGACTAAAATGCCTAACTCAAAGCTGAGTCCTGAGGGTCTGGAAGCTATGAACAAGAAGATCGATTTACTACACCAAGAGTACGAGAAGGCAAAGTTAGTAACTCCTAAAGAAATGTACAAACAAGAACTCCTCGAATTGAAGAAAGTTTACAAGAACTTCGATTTCAAGACAGAGTAAGACCAATTATATTCTAATGAGAATATAATGTAAACTCCATCTCTCCGAGACTCTGAGTAATTATATTCTCATGAGAATATAATGTAAACTTCGTTATCTCCGGAACCCCCATCCTTCTCCGAAGGTATCTCCGGAACTCTAAGTAAATTACACCCGCCCGAATATAATCTAAACTCCCGAGTAATTCCCATGAGAAGTCTTGGATAGATAAAATGAATCAGAAGAGGTATGATATTATGGTGACTGGACCTCAAGGATCTGGTAAAACTTCTTTCATCCATTCTCTCTTAGGTAAATCCTTTAACGAGAAATACAACCCCACGATCGGTTTCAATCAATACAACCTGGAGCTGTTGGAGTTCCCGCCGATGAAAATCCGGATATGGGATATGTCAGGAGACCCTAAATACAGTATCGTTTGTCAAAAATATTATCCAGATATCATGCTTGATGTAATTGTTACAGAAGATGAGGTTGAAGTCAGGGAAGGCGTCCCAACGATAGTAGTGTGGTCTAAAGCCGATATTCATAAGACTTATCCTCAAACCCCAGATGGATGTAAATTCGGAGTCAGGTGGTCAAATGACCCTAATTCACTAGCTAATAGATCAATGACTTCGGAGATTTTTAAGTACAAGCTCGCGTCAGTATTGATAAACATGTGATCTTAAAATGATCACGATCCAGGCTTTAATCGTTGTCGCATTCATAATATTTTTGGTAGCACTGACTTGGTATAATGAGTTGTTTGCCAAGCAAGAATATAACAAACTTGCCGGTGCGCTATTGATTTTCATTATTATTTGGTTTCTATCTATAGTATTTAGGTTTATATTTGCATCATCTGATTTTGTGACATCGATGGAAGCAAATGGAAGTGATGAACTAGTATATACACCCGAATGGTCTAAATGTCTATTTGGTCAACCAAAGTGTGAACAATCTAAATTTACTTGGTGGACGATCCTTCATATTATTATGTATGCGATAGTCGGTTATTTAGTTCCTGGTTTATACATTGAAGTATTGATTATTTCAGTTGCTTTCGAGATGATAGAATATGGTGTCGGTTACCCTGCTAAGTTTGTACTCGATCCTACAGCTAATTTAATAGGATACTTCATTGGTTCCACTATAGCTGGTACACGTGCTTAATTTTTAATTCATTACTAGTGAATTAAAAATGCCGTTTGCTAACGTTTTCAAGCGACTCGATTCTGTTAGGTGTATTAATCTCAAAGATAGACCAGATAGGAAGAAACATGTCATTAAAACTCTTTCTGAACATGACATAAATGTTGATTTTTATGAAGCTATTCGACATCCTAACGGTGGAAGACAAGGTTGTTTTGAATCACATATTAGTGTGATCAAAGAAGCTCATGATAAAGGTTGTAATAATGTGTGTATATTTGAAGATGATATCATTTTAAATGAACACGAAATAGAAGATGATAGAGGACTCCTTGACTTAACTCTATTCTTGAGAGCTTCACCGGATGGTAGACCCAGTAAATTCGCTCCGGATGGTTGGAGTATCCTATATTTAGGTTCTGTTCCCGATCCTCTATGTTATAGTATGTCCAGAGTTCCAGAGCTTAAAGGAGGTAAGATATTTAGAGTTAATGCTGTGTGTTTACATGCTTATATTGTTAGCAAGAAAGGCATGAAAATGATGAAAGATTGGAAATACAATGGCGAGCATATAGATCAAATCACAAGAGATCTTAATGATACATACGGATATATGCCCAGTTTGTTCAGACAAGGAGCTTTTGATAGTGATATTGACTTGTTTAATCCTCATATTACTCATGTGAGAACTCAAGCAATGTCGCTCTCAGATTGGTATGCAGTTAATATTAATATACCCGGGATGCTCTGGATCGCTCTATTGATAGTTCTGGTGACTTTGTACTTTTTGTTCATTCTTAATAGAGAATAAAATGAATCTCGAAGTTTCATTCGAGTTTGACACTCCGAAGAAAAAGGAAATTCAACAACACACAGATACTTTATGGTTTTGGTTATCTTTTGTCGCATCGCTAAGAGAACATTCCAATGGCATACTTAAAGATAAATTACTACCTGACTATATTAATATTGATTCAAGTGCTAGGAATATTATCCAAGATGCTGTAGAAGATTACGTCTACACGCAAGAAGAAGCAGAAAAATACAAGATTAAGGGAGTGGCAATCCCAAGCTTTGATGGTAAAGTTAACCAACAATATATTGAGGTACCCGATGAATTATCAGTAGTAGATTTTGTGAGAGGAAGGGAGTACTTAACCGATCTCCTACTAAACTTCGAAATAGTTTCATTCGTATCTCCAATAACAATATTGATAGATTTTGAGGAACAAATAGAATACCCGTTGATCTACGAAATCAAATAATTCAATTCACTAAATGAATTGAATCTTGTCGAAAGAGGATTAAACTTTCCAATTATTGTTACATGAAGGTATAGTACAAGTATAGAATGAAGTCATGGGTTCATCTGCGGAACGAGTTTGACGTTGGTACACCACAACATTCTTCTGACCACATTTACGACACTTAACAGTAGATTCAACTACAGAAATTTTACCCCGGAGAGCTTCTCTATGAATCTCGTCTTGATTTTGATCTTTGACTAAGATTTGATTATCAAGCTCGCTGAGATTTGAAAGCCTTTTCTGGAGATTCGCTAAGTGATCGGGATCGTCTCGATCTTGTTGGATCAAGGACACCATATTAACCGCTTTTTGGTAATTTAGCTGAGAGAAATCGATTTTGGTCCTCGCGATGACTTTGGATTCATCGTCAGTAATGGCTCCGGATCTAACTAGTCGTGCAAGCATCGCTTTTATAGCCACAAAATGACTATTCTAATCATTTTCTCTGGGTCTAAAATCGACATGATTCGCAAGACCTTAACCTCCCTGGGTGCTGACTCTTTGATCGACTCGACTTCTAAGTCTGCTAAGGTGGTCCCTCGTCCCCCACCGGGCCGTGGTGCTGCTGTTGCTTCATCTAAACCTGTTGTTCTCTCAGAGGCTCAAAAGCAAGAACATCGTGATCTCATCACTGATTACGTTTCTAAGGTAAGTCCTTATATTGCTTATCCTACCGGAGTCGAAGAATTCATGACCACTTCTTACGCTCAGCTCGCATACACTTCAAACTATTATAAGTTGTTGTTTGAATATAACATTGATTCTTATTTTGCTATGTTGACTCATTTGTCCTTTGTTGATAGAAACATGGCTATCTTGTCTCAACCCACCATCATCAGAGAAGTGAGAGATGCAATTGAGACAAATAAGGATATAATCAAGAAGTACGGTCTTCATCCTCGAATCATTGATCTCGTTGATGATCTCTTGGATAATAATAAGATCCCTTCTGACTTCTTGGCGGCGATTAGACAAGCGGAACCCATTAAGGTTGCTTCAGGTGCTGCACCTTTGAGAGCTTCTCCGTCTGCCAAAACTCCTAGAGCTGTTGCTGGTTCAGCTAAGTCAACTGATGCCACGTTTGACGTTAACACTATTGCATGGGAGAATGTTAGAGCCGATAGCTCCAGAAGTAGCTATAATGTCAAGGAACTCGGAGGATTCCTTAAAGCTTTGGGTGAAAAGATCACTGGACTTAATAAGGCTCAGCTCGTTGACAAGCTCCTGGCATACCAGCCTTAAAGTTTGAGACTAATAACGTCTCGCGGGTACTCTGTAATGTATCGCGACAAAATGATATAGTTTCTTTATTCATGGATAAAGAAAATGGTGGATATAATATTAAAGTGGGATGGTTCTGATCTGGGTATTATACCAGAGGATCGTATTGAATTAGTAGACGAGGACTGTAAGATCTATACTATAAATCTAGATGAGCAAGGCCCTGTTAGATGTCAGATCAAAGGATCTAAGAATAACTCCTTATGTTGTCTTCTTGACGAAGCGAAAGTCCTATTCTTGTCTCCTCAAGATACCAATATGATGATGAAGTATTCTCTCAAACCTAATGGTACACACTATGGTAAATACAAAAACAAGAAAGTTGTCATATATAAGGAAATCGTAGATGTGGTGTGTAGCGTCAATGAAATCGAATGGTCAAAAACTTTAGATATTAGGAGTGCAGTCAGGAGATTGTTATTGTACCGAGAATTATTCGGGATCAGAGGCACCAACAAATCAACTATCGTGCTCAAAAAGTTACCGGACGACCCTCTAATCAAATTTAAGGGATGTGGTGGCTGTTATCCTATAAGTATCAGAGAGTCAACTGTCGAACTTCCACGGAACAAAACAATACTACCAGATACTATTCTGAACAGATGGTTTGCCGATGGTAATCTCAATGTAGCTATATTAGGATTTTTCGGTATAGACGTGGGAAGATTCAAACTAGATCCAGAATCATACGACAAAGAAATAGACACCAAGAGAATGAATTTCAACCAAAAATTGGATTCTTTAATTGGACGAGTAGATCCCAAATTGATATGGATCACCACTGCTGTAAATAGTTACTTCAGAGTTAAGATTCAAGATCTCATAACAAAACGCAAGGATGTTGATGGTACTGAGATGTTACCTGATTACGTCGCTCCTTCGGATATCCAAAAGGTGACCCCGACGAAGAAAAAATAAGGAGATAAAATGCCGCCTTCAACTCTGGGTAAGTATCGTGTTGAGAAACGTCTCGGAGGAGGTACCTTTGGTACTGTTTATTTAGTAGAAAGTGCCGAAGGTCAGAAGTACGCTGCTAAAGTATATTCTCAAGATGCGTATGGCTTAGAAGATGCAGTTAAGGAAGAGAAATTGTATGATATTTTCTCTTCAGCCATCGAAGGATCTAAGTCTCCTGCTAAGAATTACGGCGGGCTTGCACTGGCCAAGGTCTCTAAGAAAGGCTGTCATCCTAATATCGTGTGTATGGTTGATAAATTTATCGATCCAGTGTACGGTCGTGTTGTGGTTACTGAGTTGATGACTGGTGATCTAGCTCCTCAAGATGGAGCCATGCCTGATACTAGCAAACAATTTTCTAAGATGATCCTTGATACACTGACAGGACTTCAGTACATGCATAATGCCGGTTACTATCATGCTGATATTAAACCAGCTAATATGCTATATTTAACTCATGATGGACAAACAGATTACAAACTTGGTGATCTGGGTAATTCTTGCTATGGTATGAGGTGTCCTCCCAGTGGAACCGCTGATCAGATGGCACCAGAGATGGCTAAATGGTTTAAAGATCGTAATGTCAAGATTGATTCTCGTGAAGCTCAAGCTAGCGACATTTGGTCCATGGGTATTTCTTATATTAATATATTGACCGGTGGTGACATTCCTTATATCTCCAAGATCGGACCAGATGACTTTAGATCTGATATGACTTCTGATGAATGGATTGATACTTTGACTAAAGGTGTGACTGTTATCTCCGATCCCGTTGAATACCATCCCAGAACAATTAGTGATTATGCTAATAAATTTTACACATCTCCCTCCGGTAAAGATGATAGTGACTATATCAATGATCTCTTGAAGATCATCTTTGATCATATGATTGTTGTAGATCACCGCAAACGTGCAACTGCTACTCAATTGATCACTAAATTCCGTTGGATTATCGGTCGTAAGTATCCCGATCTCCTTAGCCCTATCATGAGATTGGCTTCTCGTTAATTTTCATTACTCAGGAAGTAATGAAAGTAATTTAATTATTCTATAGGTAAGATGTATTCTTTTTGTTCGGGTACTTCATCAAAATATTTCTCATAAACAACAGGTTTATACCTAAAATTATGCTTCAAAAACATTAATTGTTTTTCTTGATCTCGATAAGCATAATAATATTCACCACCCGGCAGAGTAAGTCTATAACAATGATCACAAATATCAATCTTACCAGAACCGATTTTCTTATATCTATATGTATCTAATGAGTAAATATATAAAGTTGATTCTGTCGTGCTTTGGTCTCTTGTATGGGGTGTATCTAATATCCCGAGAGGCCAGTCGCGTACCATCGAGTAATTATAATAACTTGTATCGTCTGATGTTTGATATTTTCCATCTTTGTACAAGGATACCGTGCCGATTCCTTGTGATGTTAGTGCTAAACAATAATAAATTATATTATCATTGTCTATTATTGTAGAATGATCATGATCTTCGCTTATTTTGACACAGCCACATATTGTACAATCTATAGGATAGTGTGTTAATATTGAGTCTTTAGCGTGAACAAATAACCAACCTATTGTTTTTGTGTTAAGATCTTGAAGTTTAAATTTGGCTTTGATGTCGTCAGTTAAGAAATAAGCATGATGATCATCTAAATATCTTATCTGACCTGTGTAAACACAATACTCATTGTTATTGTTGTGATTGTAGTGTATTGTTAATGAATTATCACTATTAACTGACATACTCACTATCTGAACTTCAACTTCAGGGAGACTCAAGATCGAACCCATTTTTCATACTATAGAGTATGAAAACTTAAATCATTTTCTTTATCTCATTCCGTATCCCGGAATTGTTCGGAATTACGTGTCTTCCTTGATGTGTATATATAATTCCTGGATGTTTCAGCGCTAAATTATTAGATAGTTCAGGGTCTATTATTTCATCATTCATACCTATTACGTGTAAGAATTTGATGTTACCTGGTTTGCGTTGAATTTGTTTCTCGGGATATTCTTCTATTGTGTAGCTTGTCTCCGTGAATAACATCTCCGTAGGATAAGACATTGTCCCTATGAATATACAATACTTCGGAGTTATGAGATTATTAGAGACGAGATAATCTAGGATACAGCCTCCCTGAGAAAATCCTATGACCATATAGTCTTCTAGTTTGTCACAGATATCGATAATCTTACTAGCAGAATTATTTAAACCTATGTAATCTTGAATCCACCAACCATATCTATTATCTCCTAACCTAACACAACCGTTACACCCTATGATATTGTAGTTAGATTTAACCTTAGAAGTAATGAGATCCGCCGATTGACCAAACCCATAACACATTCATTTTCCATATCCTTTGATATGGAAAATGATCACTTCTCGAGCGACGACACGCAAGGTCGTCTTTAAACAATCATATCGACAAGTTCTCTCTGGGCATCAACCTTGGTTTCTTTTGTGACCCCCTTAACTGATCCGATTACGACTTCAGTGCCCAACTTAGTGACACCGCGTAGCTGAAGCGTGGTGGTACTTCCTGTCTCGTTCTGAGTTTTCTTAGGCTCGTAGAACTCAACTCGTTCATAATCGTGAGCTTCACAGTAAGCTTCAATAGAATCAATCTTACTAGAGCGACTAATAGTCCGGAGGATATTATTGAAGTGAATCTCCCGAGCCTTTGAAGTAGTGAGTCCGAGACGTTTCAATCTCTCGAGAGCATTAGTGGCCAAGATCACCTTAGCAGCTTGTTTAGAGTTAGCGGTAGTTTCGGCTAAATTACCTTCAATCTCGGAAGATAAACGGGCCAACTCATCATTACCACGGTAACTCTTGATCTTCCTAGGCGCGGAGATGTAATAAGTTTCGTCATCATCTTGACCCAGCATAACGAGACCCCAACCCAGGCGATCGTAGATTTCCTTAAGCTCGGTGTAGGGATCAATCTTAATGTCTTGGAGATCGATCTGGCCTTCGAAGATCTTCACGAACAATTGATAACATCCCGGCATTCCTGCACCGTTCTTGCCGAAGTGATGATTGATCGCCATATAGAGAGCACCAAAGAATGATTCCATGATATCTTCAGCCACGTCCACTCCGACTTCATTAGATTCAACCAATGCGAGCTTATCTAATTTCAACTCTCTGCCGATACGCGCCTGAACGTACTTAGACAGATACTTGTTCTTCAGTAGAGTGATCTCTTGAGCGTTGAAATCAGGCTTCTTCTCCAACAAATAAGTCACCATCGCTGTATCCAAAACTTTATCACCAACAATAGCTAGAGTATCGTAAGGTGCTTCAGGATTAACAGTTTCGTTGGTGAAAGCCTGACCGAATAACTTGATATACTTAGAGTCGCTAACAATCGCCGTGATGAGTTTGTCGTTAAGACAACCCTTAAGGATGTTGGTAACTTGTTCTTTGATCTGAACTTGCCATTTGCTTAGATCTCGAATTACACCCTGAGACTCGGTACGTGAGAACTGGATCTCAGACAACAGAGAATGGTTAGCTTCGGTGTCAGGATACACCAATGAGAAGGCTTGAAGCAAACCATTCTCCACCGCGTAACCTTCAGGAACCGTTTCAACTTTCAGTGATTTGACAAAGAACCACTTATCCTTCTGAGCAGAGAAGTGTTCATCAAGTTTGTCCGGAGAATCAATGAACACGATAAGAGAATCATTACTAGCAGATTTATCTCGAACCAATAATTCTATTCCGTCCTTAGAATAAATAATATCGTCATCCTCTACAACAGGCCCTGTGAATCCGGCCAACTTGAGATTAGCATCAACAATCAATTTTCGTGAAGCGTAAGCCTTTGAATTAACATCTCCGGGGATAACAGAGATGATAGTGCTCACGCCAGGAATGTACGATAATGATATGGGCAAGATGAAATCACGTCCATTGTCAACGCTGATCACGACGGAAGAATCTGGACTCACGGAATTAATCAGAGTAGTCAGTGACGTGATCAAGATCTTACGTTGGTCGAAAGTATAAGCATACTTCAAATCATCAATAGAAGTGTAATTCTGTCCCATGATCGGAGTACTGTCCGGACTAAAATACAACTTGGCCAACTGCTGGATCTTATCTACTCGTGGTTCCGTGGGTCTAGATGGCATCCCGGGACCTGTCTTGCGTGGAGCGGGTACAGGGTTCTTTTTGGGCGCAGCGATCGAAACCGACACTGGAGCTACTTTGGCCCTACCAAGAATACTAGATCCAACGGCGGATGGCTTGGGTGAGGCGATGTTCTGAGATAACGATTTGCTCACGCTCATTTTAATAGTCCTTTAGTTCTGATTTAATGTTGATTCTGGATCATTTTGGATTGACACCTCTGTGATTTCTTGTCTATCCCTCAATCGAGGGTTAAAATATAACCACGCCGCGGTTAGTATGATCAAGTTTAATATTAATGCGAATAAACCGTAAAATAGGTATATAATTGATAACATTACCGAAATGAAAATAAAGATCGTGCGATTGTTGATATACATTTTGTGTTGTTTTAATGAGTTTTGATCTGGAGAATTAATCACCGGAGATCCCTCGAAGCGTAGTAACTCAACCGATCATGAGAGTTTCCCGGGAGCCGGGCAGCCGGTAGTTTGGCGATTTTTTTCGGTTTTTTCTCAAATTAAAACCTAAGATGCCCCACCGTAAATCTTTGTTGCTCAAGGACGACGAAAAATTGTCGACTACATCTAAGGCTTACATCGCTCTTGTTTGTGCGATTGTCTATTTCGTGATCGCGTCTCCCGCACTTTACGGGATCACCGGAGCTTTGACTTCCGCTATCGGACTCGGCCCTACTGCCGATGGCTACGCTCGTGTTGGCGGCCTCTTGCTCCACACCGTGGTTGTTTTCTTCTTGGTCTGGGCTCTCTTGTATTTCTTCGCCTAAGAAACTTAACTCAATTTCGGGACGTCAACGTCACGAAATATCCGAGATACACTTTACCTGGTTGAGTGGTGTGATAAGGGTAAAGTGTGAACACTTTAGCCGGATTATTTCCCGATCTCCGGAACAATCTTAAGTATATTTCTCACCGTGGTTCAAAAATGATTCGATAATTCGACAAACCTGTCTCGAAAACTAAAGCATTACGAAGTTACAATGAGCACATTCTTTGAAGAAATCAATAACTCTATTACTACTGTCGTTATCGATGGAGTCTTGAACTATCTTGAGTCTCAGAATGTAGATGTTTCGTCCGTTACTGCTGATGATATCGCTACTCATCTCGGTACTCAATATGTACCTCGGGGTGGTAAGGCTCCAACTAGTGGCTTCCAGAATGTCCCTGCGGCTAAGAAGACTGCTTCTACTCAGAGTACATCTGATGGCGGTTGCGGTTATATTTTCACCCGAGGAACCAATGCAGGTAACCCTTGCGGCAAGGCTGCCAACGGTGAATCGTATGAAGGTCAACCTAGATGCAAGGCTCATGCTGGAAAGCTAGGAAAGGATGAGAACGCTGCCCCTAAGGGTAAGACTGCTACTAAGCCTACTGTGAAGCCAGGAGCTCCTAGAGTCCCAACTGCTCGTCCACCTCCTCCCAGCAGCGCTCCTCGCCGAGAAGTTCCCAGTCGTGGGATGCTGCGTCCAGTTCCCGGAGGCAGTGGTTTGATGTACGATCCTAAGAGTTTGGTTGTAGTCAATAACCAAGATAGAAAGGTTGTTGGTATCTACCTCGAGGGAGAAGTTAAGCACTACTTGTCACCCGAGCATCGTGAGAATTTTTCCATGACCAACTACACGATCCCTGATGATCTCCCCGAAACTGAAGAAGAGATCTTCTATGACGATACGGCTGAGACCACAGAAGCCGCTGAGGAAGCCGGCGAAGAAACCACCGATGCTGTTGAGGAAGCCGGTGAGACCGGTGGCGAAGAAGCTAGCGAGGATGTTACTACCGAAGTTGAGACTGAGCCTGTTGCCCCTAAACGTCCCCCGCCTCCCAAGCGCCCAAGTGTTGTTCCCGGAGGCGTTAAGCGTCCCGGAACCGCTCGCGGTTAAATTTCAATCCTTCTACGAAGGTATGTGTAATTATATTCTGATCAGAATATAATGTGATCCTCCGGAACTCTAATTATATTCTCTTAATCCTCCGGAACTCTAAGTAATTCTCTTAATCCTCCGGAACTCTAAGTAATTCCCTCGATCCTCCGGAACTCTGAGTAATTCTCTTAATCCTTCGGAACTCTAATTATATTCTCAATAGAATATAATGTCATCTCTCCGAGACTCTGAGTAATCCTCCGGAACTTTGAGTAATTATCTCTCAACTCCCAGAGACTCTGGGTAATTCTCTTACCTCTCGGTCTCCCACTCAATTTCTCAGGGAGTAAAATGGAACCCAGAAGAATCCTCATAGCACCGGTCTCCGGTGGTGCATTTCCTTATCAGTTGGGATTGATAAGGAAATTGTTAATGAGCAAAATAGATAAACACGACATAATGATGGGAACCAGTGGCGGTAATGTTGCGTGTCAACTCTTAAATGCTTCCAAATATGATCTCAAAGTATTAGATAAACTCATAAGACTCATTGAAGGTCATCTAGTAGCTAAAGAATGGAATGATGCACTTAGTTTTATCCCAGGAGCTGTATGGGCTGGTATCAAGGGGTCGGCATTCCAACCAAGTTTAGATGGAGTTAAATTACTTGAAAATGTATATAAAGATAAGGATCCAGATTATACAGAGATGTGGATGACAACCATGGATATAACTAAACATAAAGTTCAATTGTGGTGTAATAGATCTAAATCTCAGTTTGATTTTAGTACATTCGATCATAAAGAAGTTAGATGTTTAAGACCTAAATATTTACATGGCGACGTGGCTAAGATGGCCTTGGTTTCTATTGCTAGCGCATCTCTCCCTTTATTTGTTTCAGGTATTGAGATTGACGGTCATCATCACAGAGATGGAGGTATTGCGTTTTCATCTCCACTTACACCAATGAGAGATGTGATAGTTGCGAGTTTTCCAAGTTATCACATTGATTATATTTCATCTTATGACATTGAAGATTCAGGCAATCGAGATTATACCAACATTGCTTCTGATGGAGCATCTACACTTCAAGATTTATTACAATCTCTTAATTACTCCGACAGGAAAGCCGGACTCGATCTATTAAGAGATGGTAACTTAAACCCTATACATGAAGAAGGTGTGTGCACAGTGACTTCTCTTCAACACATTGAATCAGTCAGGAAAACTTATAAACGGAGTATCCTTGAGTTATATCCCAGAAAAACCGGATTAATAGATATTGTTAATATAGATAATAATGAAGTGCTTCATCATGTTAAAAAATCTGAAAAATATGCCAATTATAGACTATGGTTATCTAACTTTTAACGTAAGAAGATTCGAACCAAGATAAACGTGGCGATAAATACAATTAATGAATAAGTAAGAGTATTAATACTACTAAATGAAGTTAACATTGTTAATAGTACCAATAAAATAAAAGTTGCTAACACCGGATATCTAAAGTAATCATCCCAGTCGGTAAATCTATCTCCCCATCCCTTCGTTGACATGGGAAATATTTCCTCAGCCATTTTATTCGCCGAGGGAATCAGAATCGGGAGGAGACCCAAAACTGTTCGAATGATTTTTTCTGGGAACATAAAAAATGACGTCGCGATCGAGTATGAGTAGCGTAAATCCCACTGTCGTTGTTAGAGCAACCAGTCCCGTGAGGCAATCTGCCCCTGTATCTTCAGCGAGACCAACACCGGTTTCGAGAGTTCAATCTCCAGTGCCAAGACAGTCTTCCAGTCCGAGACCTTCTTCTCCCTCTCGTGTGTCGAGCCCTCGGGCAAGCACTCGGGCTCCGGAACCTATGATGTCAGAAAAACTCGATGATCTTATGGTCCTCCTGGATTCAGAAAGCGTTGAAGAGAAACTCCATAGTCGCGGGTTTGTCGTGACTGAGAAAATTCTTGTCAATAAGGATGGTGACGATGTGGTTAGATACATGAAAGCACGTACCATGGCCGGTGATATTGTTTTGATCGATCCCGAAACCGACCCCGGTTATGTCGTCGGATCTGGTTCCATGATCAAGATGAACATCCAAGAAGCCAAGATTGAGAATGAGGAGGTGATCGCTAAAGCTTACGAGTGCTCTAAGTCTATCACTTGCGGCGTTGCTCTGGAGTGTGAAAATGGTATCTGTGTTCTTAACGAACCTTCGGATGCTGCCACTCCTGGACTTCCTCCTAATAGAACTGTATTGACTACTGTTAAGGGTGATGAATCTGCTTACATCGGTATGTATTCAGTTCCCTACCCAGTTGTTTTCTTGTCTCAAATCATGGAGGATCCTAGAGCTGTTATCGATAACGCGCATCGTGCAATCTTGAAGATGCGAAGTGAGCGGAAAGCGATCCATGATCCCATCGTCAAATCTCTTTCCGAGACCGCTGATGAGATCGAAGACCATATTGAGAAGTTCTCTGAGTTGAGGATGAAGGCTCATGAGAAGATTGAGGCTAACATCGCTGATCTGGAGAAAATGCGTGCTCAGTACAACGAGATGGACACTAAGGGTGAACTTGATGGAGATGATCTGGAAGCTAACATCGCTAACCGAGCTAAGTATACTGAAGTTCTCAAGCGATTGAAGTACAGCCACGATCTCCTCGAAGCTTTGGAGCGTCAAACAGTTGAGATGGCTTCACTCGGTCCTCATCTCAAGGATATCCATAATAAGGTCAAGATGGTTACTCAAAGAACCGAGGAGATTACTTCTCGCAAGTGGGAATAAAATTATCTCTGAATAAAATGTCTTACGATGATTACCCGGAAACCGAAAAATGTTATCTTGACGGTTGGTATTTCAACCAAGTCCTAGGAGATATTGGCGAGATTAGTCTCAACAAGGGTCAACCCATAAGTATTAAATTAATGACACATTCTGAGAGCGTAAGCTTCCCCGTTTGGGATATCTCGACACATAATCTTGTCGTTTCACGTATCGTGATTGAAGATCATAGAGATCGTTATCGTCGTAGACACACTAACTCAATCGTGATCGATCATGAGAAACAAGAGATCTATCGCCTCGAGCCGCTTGAGAATGTTGCGTCAAACATTGCTTATCAGGCGAGGATCAACTCCCAGATGCAGAAAGTCTACGACGGTCTCGGTATCGGAAACTACAATCCAGTTCTATTAACTCGCATGTTCAAGCCTGCCGCCAGACCCATAGGATGTGATGAATACGGTTATTGTGTCGCCGAAGCTATCTGGTTCACTCTTGAAGTTATCGACGTCACAGAAGCTCGAGAATTAGATCAACTTCGCTATGTATCTTACCTTGAATCGATTTACGGTTTACCTCCCGGAGCTCCCGACATTTCTTACGGTTGGACTCCTATTCTTGTCGGAGGTCTCGGCGGCGCTGCAGTAGGAGGACTTCTCGGAGGCGGTTTGACTGGTGTGGCAGTCGGTGGTGCTATCGGTGCTCTGGGCGGCCTTGCCTACAATGCAATCAAGAACAAACCTAAGTAATTTCATACCAAGAAGTATGAAATGTTTCGCTCAGAGTATCAGAGTTTCTGAGTATATATCTCTACAACTCCCAATTATATTCTCACTAGAATATAATCCCTAACTCTCCGAGACTCTGAGTAATTATCTCTAACTCTCCGAGACTCTGAGTAATTATATCTCAGAGTTTCTAAGTATATCTCTACAACTCTCCGAAACCTAAGTAATAAGAATTATATACTTGAGAGTATATAATTAAATCGTGAGGATGTCGTCATAAATGCCTTCGATGCCGTCGTGCATCACAACGCAAGTGGTTGTGTCAGGACATAACTTCCGGACTACTTCGACTGCTGATTCTTTTAATTCGTCACCAATAGAACTGAAGGTTTCGTCAAGGAGAAGGATCTTACGATCACACATTAAATTAAGAGCTAGAGTTAAAGCAAAAGATATGCGATCTCCTTCTCCACCAGAAAGTAACTTGATGTCAGAAACTTCAAACCCGTTCCTAGTTATCTTAAGATTGACTTTGGGACGAGCCCGGCCATCCTTTGTTACCTTGACCGTATCTACTTGAATGGATATCTGATCATCAAAGATTAAAGGAATGACATACTCTAAACATTTGTTGATACTGTCAGCTACTTGTTTGAGAGATTCAGCTTCGAGATCGTTAGCGATAGCCAATAATTTAGAATGATCTAATAAAGAATCGCTTAATACTTCAATTTGAGTATATTGTTTCTCAAGTTTTTCATACTCCTTAACAATCTTAATGTTATTTTCTCCCAATCTAATAGTTTCTGTGTACTCAGCAATCGCATCAATACAATCTTTATGTTTTTGTTCTATTTTATCATCAATCACAATATTATTCAGTAAATTAGTTACTCTAAGCAATTCTTTGCTTAAGATCTGTTTCTTGTTTGACATCGTGTTATGCGCGTTCAACAACTTATTGATTTCTTCTAATCTCTCCTTATTATCTTCAACATTCGATAACTTGGCGAGTTTCTCTTGATTTTCTGAAATGGTGTAAGCAGCTCTGGCTTTACTTACCGCTTGATATAATTCGGCGTCTGTGGGACCTGTTAGTGGTTCAAAGTACTCCACATGTTTAATCTTATTGAGTTTCTCAACTATCTTGCTGAAAGCGTACGAATCGATCGGTTGCATAGACAAATAATATTCATCGGGAACCTCGAGTCTTTCGAAGGCGGCGACTTCAGCTTGATACTTCCTCCAGATTACATGTAGTTTATCCAATTCATCTATCCTTTGACGCAATTCAGAAGCATCCTTTTCGCTAATCTTTGGTGTATCAACTTTACAAGCAATTAATTTACCAGACTGGTACTTAACGGGTTCTTCACAATGAGGACAATACAGTACGTTTTGAGACTTAAGCATCTCCTCAAGTTGTTTTCTGAGTAGAGCTGGATTTTCGGGCTCAATATCATCACACATAGGAGATGGTAAATTGGCTCTCATTTTCTCAAGTTTGATTTGTTTTTGTCTCCATTGGTTAGCTTCAACGATTAATGGTTGCTCATCAATCTTTTGCTGGAGATTAGATTTCTCATCGTAAATAGATTGCTCGTTATAATCAATGTCGTGAGCTTGGCAGATCTTAGCATGTTGTTCGGATTTTCTACGATATTCTGATTTATATTTAGCATCTGCTAAAGTAGCATCAATATCACTGTAAGAAATATCTATAGCCTCAATATAAGTTTCATACTCTTGTTGAGCTTGTCGCAACTTGGTGGTCAAAGATTCACGTTCAGCTTTGATACGCTTCGCATCATTCAACATCATACGTTCTGTCTCAAGTTGTTCTACATATTCTGGATCCAATTCACCGCTTAAATTCTGGAGCTCGGTTTTAATTTGTTTGACGGTTGCTTCGTAACCAGATTTAAGACCTATTTTTTGATGATGATTTGTCACTTCTTTCCGGAGATTGGGCAAGCGATTCTTGAGCACAGATAAGTCAAATTTAAGTTTATCGATCTCTTCTTGAGTCATTTCTTGATAATCTTCGGAATCAATAAGTGTCTGATAATTGGATTGATTAATTTCATACTCGGCAGTAAGTTTATCTAGTTTACGTCTACAATCATCATGAGCCTCAGATAGTTTAGCCAATACATCTTCAATCTCCTGAGGATCTACCTTTCCGAAAGCAATAGTAGTTAGGAGAGCCTTTCTTTCTTTACCCGAAGCAGTGAAGAACCAATTACGTTGCCCTTGACTTAAATAACAACTAGAATGCCAGATCATCTCTTCACCGAAAATAGAGTAAATCTTTTGTTGAGCCGCAGCATCTAGTAATTCAGTTGTATTTTTACCACTCTTCAAGACTAGTTTGAGTAACCCGGGATTACGTTGTCTGAACACGGTAATAGTGGAGTTCTTTATAACAGTAGTTAGAGTGATACTAGTCTTAGATTTGGGAGAAGAATCACTTGAAACTCCGGTTAATTTACCATACAAACACCATTCCATGGCGTGAAACAATGTCGATTTACCTATACCAGAGGGACCTCTAATTAGAGTTATCTTCCCATCTTTGATCTCATACTCGGAATCGTGTCGATTCTTGAAATTGACTAGCTTGATATGTACCATTTGTTTTGTCATCGGGCGGTCGGGAATACGGGATCATTTTGGATCATCACATGGAAGTATTCTTAAGGAGTCTAAAATGGCTGTTGCAGCCTCTCTAGGCTGGTTACTTCTTGGATTTATCTTGGCCTTCCTGATAGTGTTCGGGTTGTGGTCGTTCCGGAATTCGGGAACCATCGTGGGTAATTATTACACTCAAGTATTTTGCGCTTAAATTCACTATTAATAATAGTGAATTAACAAGAACACCCACTTGACTGTTCATTCATCTTATTGTTTAATTGTACAGTCTGAACGCGATCTAATATAGCAGTTCTTTCATTGTGTTTTTCAATAACTTTCATACCCATATCTTTCTTAAGCGTATCCAAACCTTGATTAGTCTTAGCTGATACAAGATAAGATCTATCCAGACCAATTTCTTCGCAATACACGTCTAGAAATTTAGGATCAATATGACACCCAAGATCACACTTATTCCCGATTAACCAGAATTCTGGTTTATTATTCACATTTAGCGTAACTTGTTGCACCCAACCCCTGATATTCTTAAATGTCTCGGGATTACTCACATCATAAACTAGTAATATGATATCAGAATCTCTGTAGAACATCGGACCTAAAGATCTAAATCTGTCACATCCTGCAGTGTCCCATAATTTAACTGCTACACTATCGTCTATTCTGAGCGTTTTAAAATCAGCACCTATAGTTGTTTTGTAAGTAGGTTCAAATCGGTTTCCATCCCATTTCTCAACAATACTTGTTTTGCCCACTGACGGATCTCCAACCACAACTACTTTACCGCTTGGAAATTGCATGCTTTTATGTCTCTGGGATCCTCTCATGTCAAATTTGGTCGAGCATGCCAAATATAGGTGTTACTGGACCATAGATAGTTTTAGGAATACTAAAGTCTACAATCACAGTATTGATCGTCTTTCTAGCAAATAGGAGATTATCTTTATTCACGACTTTATCAATCATGGAAACAATGAGTTTGACAAACTGATCCGATACTATTTTCATGAAACCAGCTTCAGCTCGATTGGTGTACTTAGCATCGATTTTCATATCAATCATGGTCTGGATCCATTTAGTAATGTCTGACATTACGATATTGGTTCCTACGAATTGATCAACATAATCAACTTGACTACATGTAGCTACACCAGTAACTAAATAAGTAGCAAGATGTTCACAGTTACACCACATCAGGTCATAGTAAGGTTTAAGGTCTGGATTTAATTGAGTTAATCGTGTCTTAAACTCGTCTCCGGTCAAAGTTTCCAGATCTTTAATTTGATGGAATCTATTCAAGATGTGTGGTACACAATTATCATCTAAATAGATCGATTCATATTCTAAACCTTTATAGGAATCAAATGAAGACTCGATAAGATTTTGTGCGAGATGATACCTACTTGTACCATCATCAAATTGAGTAAGAGTATGACCTATTAATTCATAAACGTGATCTCCAATCCGGACTCCAAAATGATAAAATGGAAGATTCCCCGGATACAATTCAATTTGAGGAAGCGCTTGTTTGGAAAGTCTTACAATCACAATAGCTGTGGTAGTTTCTACAGAAGATAGAAGTTCAGCAGGCACTCGAGCTTCGATAAACTTCCTGATGTCCATATTTTAAGTATGTAAATAAACGCATGATCGGTGGGAAAAATGATGCATTAGAGCACATCTTCAAAAATGATTCAATATTAGGTTGTTTTGAAGGGAAAATGTCTTCCGCTACTTCTTCTAAGTTGATCGAGCAGTTTATTTCCAGCATTATGGCTGATCCAGAGCAAAAGAAAATACTCATGGAGAGTGTTGCGAAACATAATAAGACCCAAGCTACTAATTGGTCCGTCGAGACCAAGCCCAAGACTCATCTGATCGGGGTCCGGGATCTCATTTCTCGCGCTCAAAAGTTGTGCGATGATTATGACGATGGAAATCCCTTTTCCGAGGATATCTTCATGATTCAGTTGCCGAAACAACATTATGACGAGGATATTGACATGGAAGATTTAAATCAAGAGCTGGAAGACCTCCCATGGTGTGATAATGCTGTAGTTTCTGGCAGCTCAGTCGTCAAGATTTTGGCCAAGCATTTGAAGCGTGTCAATCCTAATGTTGCCGAGAAATTTTCCGAGACGGTGACCGATATTGACATCTTTAAGTTCAAGCAGCCAACAGTTGGCATCTCAAAGATATTTTTCAATGATTCTCAAAACGTTGATCTCGTATCAACCACGCTCGATTGTGTTGAGGATCTCCTCATGGGATTTGACCTTCCCTGTTGTAGAGCAGCTCTAGAAGCTCATCCTGATTTTCTACAGCTGTACGTCTCCCGACAGTGTCTCAAGTCTCTCTTAACCGGAAAAATGACTCTACCTGGTTATATGAAAGATTTGATTCCCGGATCGTTCGGCGATGCTCGACTCGCAACAGTTTTCACAAGGTTCAACTCTCGTCTCAAGAAGTACGATGATCGAGGTATTAACACTGTTTATGCCGAGACCCAAGATAATTGGCCGTGGTTCAGCAAGGGGTTCATGTACACTGAATCAGGGATCCTCAACTTAAACATCAAGAAGACTGACAAGGGGTTCAAGATCCAATAAATACGAAAAGAAGTATTCATTATCTCTAGATAATGAATTTAATTGGTTTTCGTTCCAAAGGTTACTGTCTTATAGCCGGTACTCTGAGCTCTATAGAGGTAGTAAGCAGCTAAGATGATAACTACCAAAATTCCTACTCCGGTCAAAACCGTAGCAATCAATCCGTTCCTGATTGCTGGATAAGCTTGATTCTTAACTTGATCATCAGTGTTACAAGCTGTTACTGAGTTAAGGATAATATTGGTTGAAGATAGATTGACAATAACAACAATAAGTGGGATCAATATGATTGCCAGGAGGATGATGACACCGATCACTGGCCACTTACTGAGCTCGACTTCAGGCATTTTAAATCCAAAGATTTAAAATTTCTCACTCCTGGGATTCAGAGAGAAAGAACGTCATTGACTTCAATGATTTTAGCATCTACCTTGTTGTACCAAGCACGTCGAAGTTTCCATTGATTTTGAGTAGTTTTGTTATCATCGACAAGATCATAGATTATAGGTAATTCACCTCGAGCTCTTCCAGATGCTTGTTCGTTCTGAGTTTTGTCTTTAAATGGAGTAGCCATGATGATCATGTTTGTGGGAACATCGTCATAATTATCTACATAATTAGCTAAATCAAATCCAGTACCAGCTTTCTTGTAACCAGCAACTAAGATCCTGGAATCATCACACCTCTTCTTCTTACCTGTTAACAATTGAACATCTTCTCCTAATTCAGTTAAGATCTCAGTTAGCATCTTGGCATGGTTAACTCTAGATGTTAAGATCATAATCTTACGTTCCGGATTAACGATACATAAACGAGCGATCATCATGTTTCTATCATCATTGTAAGTAATTTCATCGAGAAGTTTATTCCAATCAATACCTCTTCCGGTAATAGAATCTACAGTTGGGTGATTCATCCAAGTATTAACTTTGTATACAGTCATTTTCTTGTTAAAGGGTCTGTATACTTCATGATCTCCGGCTAATAAGTGTAACATGGATTCCATCCCGTCAGGTCTCTTGGGAGTTGCCGTACAAGCAATAACAAACTGAGGCTCGATCATAAGTAGTGGTTCTACGGCACTGGGAATACATAATAAATGGGCTTCATCTATTATCAGAGTTTGAACATCTTCTAATATTTCAGCGGGGATATGTTTAACTCTATCTTTCATACATAATATCACGTCAACGTAAGCAGGTACTTCATAGCCTGGTTCATTAACTACCCATACTTTAGCTGTTGTTTGCTCGGTAAAAGTTTTATACCACGATTTAATTAACGGTGTGATAGTAAATATAACTAAAGTTGTACCACCAATGTCTGCTGCCAATTTCGCACTCAATATCGTTTTACCAGTACCACAAGGTAAAACTAAAGTAGTTCCTCCGGTTAAATATAATTGATCCATGGCTTCTTGGTGTATATTAATTTGATCTTTCTCTTCGTTAAGCGTTCCCGTGAACCGAAAATCTAATTGATTGTAGTTTTTATGGCTATTTGGTAATTCATCGGAACCGTGTTTGCGACCAAACTGTGCCGGCACTCTAAGGTAGCCGTCTTTCAATAGGAAAAATCTAATAGGTTTAACATCTCCCTCATCATCGGGTCCTCCGAACACCTTAGTGGGTAACAGAGTTAACTCTTTAGCGATGAACGAGACATCGGAAGGGGAAAGTGATTCCCTATCGTAAACGACGGCCATAATTTTAAAACGATATCACAATGAATTGGCTAGGCAATTTTGAAGTTTATGCGGGTGATCTAAAACCAGGCATGCAGTCTATTGATCCTCAGACGTGCCCCCATTCGAATTTGGTGGCGGGTCAGTGTGTTCTATGTGGTAGAAAATTTGATACCACATATGACGTTAGAGTTGAGTTTGTTCAGAGAGATCGAGATGTTCAGCCGGTTAAAGCTCATAATGCTGATATATTCTCTGACCTAAATTTCGACGAGGAGATTAAAGATATTGCTCGGAGTATATATGAAAACTACCCAGATAAACCCGCGAGAGAAAGTAAGAAGCGACATAAAGTCGCATACTTCTGTGTCTACAGTGCTTACAAGACACTCAACCGACCAATCATCTCTTCGATGTTAAATGATTTGTTCAAACTCACACCTAAAGAAGCGGCCTCTGCGATCAAAGACGGGATCAAGGCGATGCCCAAGCCTATTGAAACTAAATCATACGATCTTTATGAATTAATTCCTCTATACTATAGCAAAGTCGTCGGTAATTCGGACAATGCAAAGTATGCAGTAGAGATGGCTAAAACAATCATCAATAAGGATAAGAGTCGAACCGGTCGTGATTCCAAATTGAATACCTTAAATTCATTCCATATCGCTTCAGCATTTGTTTATTATTACCTGGTCACATCAGGACAAAATATGACCATTAAGGAGTTCGCTCAGAGGATCAAAATCTCCGAGCAGACGGTGTCGATCAATTATAACAGGATTTCTAAAATCGATAACTCTGAAAATGGTTGCGGTAGTATCGACGACCAGTCTTAATTATTTCAGAGCAATTCATGAAATAATGAAGTACAGAGATCAAGACCATCTAATCTTACCCATTTTGAATGCTAGCTCTGGTTTAGATCTCATCCAGGCTGCCAAATTGATACTAGTGTTACATCCAGACACTCTCTTCGGTATGTTTGCCAAAACATTCAATAGAACCTTGAATAAGATGGAGCATCACGTCACAGATTTCGACTCCAGAGTCATCACAAATCTAAATGACTACCTTCCAGAATTCAACGACAACCCGTATTTAACACCGGAGCTTGATAATCAACTCAATCAAGCATTCAATCGATCTATTCTTAAAGTCGTCGAAGTATTAGAGACTAAGACAGACGGTCCTCTCTTTGTGAAACAAGATTGTATCTTCAATAAGTTGTACAACCAAGGGGAGTTTGATGATCCTATATTTTCGGCTTTCGGTGGTGTCACCAAGAGCGTTAAAGATGGTGACAAACTATATATTCTATCGACAGTTGAATTAGCTAAAGCTTTGTGTGATCCCGTGCCATACAACCCGGCAACCGGGGAATCTTTCAGCTATTCCGAAACCATAGCATTGAAACAAAACATGAATCTCCAACTGGCACTGACCAAATACACTACATAAACGATTCAAATTAATGTTAATTTGAATCCAGAAATCTGATCGCAAACGGTAGCCGCGAGGCCCTATGAATATCACCAAAAACGTTAAAAGATGTACGCATTATTCGGTCAGAGATCCCGTCCAATAAGTCTCAAAGAAGGACCTATCAAAGATATAGTGATTGATCGAGAAGCACCAGACATTAATTTTATGAAATTGTTTGAAGACATAACCAAGTATCTAAAGAACAAACCGGGATTTGATGAATTTTCTGATTTTGTTTCCGATATTATACCTATACTACAAATGATCACAAAGTATACTTATGAGTATCCAGAAGGATTACCGGTTGACGTCAAGGATAAAATTTTAGCCAGATTTTTACCGATTGCTAAGAAATACATCCCAGTCATCATCAAAGATAAACGTCGTGGCAAAGATTGTCCTAATTGTAAATTCTACGTTGAAGAATTAACACCTAATCAAGATGGTATGATCAATTGTACTCAATGTGATGCTGTTATAACTAGTTACAATTATAGAGGTTTCAATCACAATTATGTAACAGAACATGGTATCTCAACGACTATTAATGAAGATAAGAAACAATTTGAAGAAAACATGAAAGAATTAATGGGTATCCAAAGTGTGATCATTGATTTAGATGATCTATTTCCTAAGTTGGATGCTTATTTCCAATCCAAAGGAATGAAAACATCTGATCAAATTAAGAAATTACCTCTAATTAACGGAGTTAGAGGACCCTACACAATAAAAAATTTGCATGAAGGTTTGGAAGCTGCCGGTTATCAAAGACAATACAAAAATGATATCTATATTGCTCGTATCTATTGGGGTTGGGAGCCTTATGATTTCAGTAACATGATCCCACAGTTACTAGCAGATTTTGATGTTGTACAACCGATTTATGATTCCGCTATCCAGAAACTGGGACGTAAATCTAAGAACAAGCGAGTTAGATTGTATTACTATTTGAGATGTAGAAACATCCCGATCAATTTAAAGATGCTTAAACTAGTCCAAGTCGAAGAAACAATCAGTGACTATGATTCATTGTTTAGCCATGTAACCCGTGAGATGAGGAAATTGCATTCCAGCTGGCCGTTTGTGACATTACCCCGAACTTAAGCCGTTATTTGATTATTTTGAGTAAACATATAATCATTGATGGAAGAAGAAACAGCATAACTTAATCCATCTACAACACCAATCTTTTGGGCTCCTAATAATACTGCACCGATCACCAACCCGGCCGGAGTTAATGTAGTTATAGCGGTAGCCGTGGCAGATACTACCGCCGCATGAAGTCCAAATTGTACAATCCTGTTTACCACTACAGCACTAAATCTTCTAGCAAATAGACTCATAGTTTTAATGGTACTGTGTTATTTTTACTTACCAATAAGTGAAAATGTTTAAGCTCGTTCTGGGATCCCACAAAAATGATCGAGTAATTCGGTGTCGGGAACTCAAAACACAAAGCTCTAACTACGAACTCTGAAATGTCTGGCACTGCCGCTCAATCCTCGAAGGTCTCCGCCTCTGGCGCTAAGTCTCGTTATGAGAAGTACATTAAACCGTGCGAAGTTAAGTCTACTGAAACCGTTCCCAATATCAACGAGTTAGTTCTCGAAAATATCGGCAAAAGTAGCGTTGTCGCTGCTGGAGATAAGGGTGGTAAGCGTCTCTTGTTCAAGTACAAGGATCCTAAAACTGGTAAAATCAATAGTCGTATCTTGTTTAAGTTGAGATGTCAGCTTGCTGGTACTTTCTGGTACAATGACGGCACTAAGGTTTTCACCAAGTCTGATGATAAGAAAGATTCTGGTAAGGGTAAGGCGAAGCCTAAGACTGAAGATACTCAAGAAGAACCAGTTTCTGGAAAGAAAGCTTATACTATTTCTGTTGACAGTTTTGTTGATGCAATTCCCGAGTCCTCAGAGGAGATGTCGGATGCCGACAAGGCTGCTATGATGGATGCTTTCAATCAGATGACTTCTCAGCAGTGTGGTATCACAGAAGAACACCGCGATGTCGTCGAAGACCTAAACAGTCTCTATAATCAGGTCGCCAATATTGTCACTGATACTATCGACAATGATGACCCTGCTTTCGTTTCCAGTTTCATGCCCGATCGTCCATGGGGGGCTATGCCTCACTTTTTGAAGTATCCTATTGATGGTAAGATCAAGGGAGCTCCTAACCTCGAGAAGATGCCTACTGGCTGGAAGATCAAGGTTCCTCATTACGACGTTGGTACCGCCAAGAGAACTAATATCTTTGATCTCTCTGGTAACCAAATCAGGAATTGGTCGATCCTCGGGGGTTGTCGTGTTCTCTTTGATGTAGTACTCTCACTTGAGAACATTTTCTCTAGCGGTCAGACCGCCTACATTCAGTTGCTGGCTTCAGAGATTACTATCTTGAATTCCGAGAAGCGTGTCTATGAACCTCTTAACCGACGTGCTATTAATTTGGCTACTGATGAGACCAAGGGTGTCCAGAAAACCAAGCTTGAGGAACTTAAGGCTATGGCAGAAGAGCGTCGTAAGAAGGCCCAGGCTTCCAAGGATAACAAGAAACTCGAGGAGGAAGCTAGCGCTATCCTCGGCACTTCAGCTCCCCTCTCCGGTGCTAAGCTCAAGGTTCCCGCTAAGACTGAGGAAGCACCCGCTGAGGAAGCTCCCACAGAGGAAACTCCCTCCGAGGATCTTGAACAAAGTCATGATGAGCCTGAAGAAGTCCAGAAACCTCCAGTCAAGCCTCCTGCTAAGACTGTTGCTGCCGCTCCCAAGGTTGCCCCCAAAGCCGGTGCTAAGAAGAGTGCTACATTCACTCGCGCTGCGCCATCTTAAACACCACCTCACACACTTAATTATATTCTCAATAGAATATAATGTTAACTCTCCGAGACTCTGTGTTATTCTCCGAGAAGTTATCTCTGACATCTCCGGAGATCTCTTAGCTCTCTAAGATTCTAGGTAATTATCCCCGGAGGTATCTCAATTATATTCTGATCAGAATATAATG
>APMI01001419.1_pt1 | contig 45830 bp, 71 predicted proteins | sample 667938 | NCBI WGS metagenome assembly APMI01 (sample SAMN01084076, study PRJNA167559) | wastewater metagenome | biome: Wastewater | place: Denmark: Ejby Moelle, Odense | collected 2011-11-28
GATACAGTTAAGACGGAACGACCAAATTCCGCCGATAATGCCATTTCGGACAGCAAAACCAGCGCTTTCCAGTCCAATGACTTAGCAAGCGCGGGCAAAACCGCAGCCGCCCTCCCTGCCCCCGAAACCGGGTTATTGGAACATTCTGGAGAAATCCGCCTCGAAGCTGGGGTTTCTGACCAGTCGTTCGGGAAAATCGAGCAAGTCCCGTCTGACGAGATCGCCGAAAGCGGGAAAACCCGAAAGCCGCCAAAGCTGCGCGCGTGGGCGGTCACTGAGGACGACGAAGGCACTGGCGGCATCGTCTTTGCCAAGTACGGTATCGTCGCACTGAAGGACGGCGCTTGCACGTTCGGCAGCGGCGAGTGGGAGTATTACAAAGCCCGCCGCGCGGCATGGGCAGACGGATTTTCCGAGACTGGCGTCGTGCCTGCATCGGTGATGGTCGACCATGGTTGGCATTTCGAATGCACTGGCTGTGGCGTGCGCATCGACACGGACTTGCCCGACGTTCGCCGCCGGTTCCGCGACTGGACGCCGGACGAAATCATCGGCTCTCAGCATAGTGCATGGTGCACGGCTCGCTGCCACGATCTCGACATGGCCGAACGTGCGAGCCGAAAACGCCACGAAGCCCTGATCGTCGCCATGATGGAGCGGCTGGTCAAGCGCCGCTTCCCCTCGGTCGAGATTATTCAGGACAAGAGAAATCTGACGCCGCACGTCTACATCACGAAGGACAAGCACGGCTTCTGGCGGCTCGGTCAAGCGTCGGTGTCGTTCAATTTTCCGGGCATGAAGATTGGTCCAGCAAGCTACCGATGGGACCGCGACACCTCGTACGGCGACCGCAAAGCCCACTTCGAATGCTGCGCTGGTGACAAAGAGGCCTTTGAGGCTTGGGCAAAATCTAACGCGGGAGACCCCGCATGATCCGCCTCATCCTCTGGCTGTTCGGCAAGCCTCGCCCTGCAAAGCCGCATAGCGGGGGGAAGGTGTGATGGCGACTTTGATCGTTGCAAATATGCCGACGCATTACTGTGTCGTCTGTGCAGCACGCTGGCTCAAGCATCCCGATAGCACTTGGTCGCTCGTTACGGAGAAATGCGGACCCTGCTGTGACAACGTGCCGATGGACAAAGCGCCGATCGTTCCGTTGCAGGCCGATGGAACGGTGGCCAATGCGGATTATCACGCGGCCAAGGACGCATGGAACGCAGAACAGTGGCGAGGACAAGTTTCACGCTACGGCGGGATCCGGTGCGCGATTTGCGATGAGCCTTTCGAACGGCATTCCAGCGATTGGTCGTGCCCTCGCCGCGTCGCACCGCGCTTTAAATTTCCGAAACAGGTGCCAGCCTCATGACCCCTCGCCTTGCAAAGCCGCATTGCGGGGAGATAAAGTGATGACGGATCTCATTGCGCTGGCTGACCGTGTTGATGCGCTGACATCGAGCGACAACGCCATAGACGTGCTGATCGAGGTCGCGCTGTTTGAGCCGGACTATCAGTGGGCAGCCATTCGCGCGAACGCGGCAGGTACCAAGCTGATCTACACGCGACCCGAAGGCAAAGAAGAAACCTATCGCGCGATCGATTGGACTGACAACGAACAGTCTCGGGCGAAGGCCGCCGCCGCTCTCCGCGCCCGCTCCCGCCTCTGTGACAAGTGTAAAGAATTCGCCCTGCCCGGCAAGACCGTCTGTGCGGAGTGTGGGGAGTGAGCGGGCAAGGTAATCAGCTTTGCGCTCGTGCGCCCGCTAAGGTCGCCCAGGGCGTTCGTCGTGGCGGGTATGTGCAAATCGTCATCCGCCTGGACGAAGAGACGTTCGAGCAGGTCCGCGAACGCGCCGTGGCTGAAAAGCGCTCCTGGGGCGCCGCGGTTCGCGATCTTATCGAATGGGGTCTAGCAGCATGACCTCAGCAAAACCCGCACGGGTAAGTCCGGAGCCTTCGGGAACGGGGCTGCATCAGTCTGCGCTCGCGCCAGCCGAGAACAAATTTCACGTCGGCAACGGTGATGACGGCAAACACTACTGGCTCACACCACCGGACGTCTACGAGCGCCTAAACACGCGCTTTTCTTTCACGTTCGATCCGTGCCCCTATCCGAAACCCGACAATTTCGACGGGCTGACGGACGAATGGGGCGGTCCCGGCGCATCTTGCTACGTCAATCCGCCGTTCGGATCCATCATGCACGAGGGCAAGAAGAAAGGCCCGACAGCATGGGCGCGCAAGGCGATTGCCGAGCATCAAAAAGGCAAGCGGGTCGTGCTGGTCTATCCCATCGACAAATGGGTGCTGATGTTGCTTGCCGCGGGCGCGAAGGTCGAGAACCTGGGCGAGGTGCGCTGGCTGGCAACCGAGGATGGCTCGCAGGGCAAAGGCACTGGTCGACACATTGCTGCATTTATTCTGGACCAGCCAGCATGACCGACACCCCCCTGCATGGCCGACTTTCACCGGATGGGAGAAGCCGGTGACCGCATATTACAACGAGATCGATCCATTCGCCGCGGCGTGGCTGCGAGAACTAATCAACGCTGGCCAGATCGCGCCCGGCGTCGTCGATGAAAGGGATATCCGCGATGTACGGCCAGATGAGCTTTCTGGATATGCTCAGTGCCACTTCTTCGCCGGCATCGGCGTCTGGTCGCACGCCCTTCGTCGCGCAGGCTGGCCTGACGATCGCCCGGTCTGGACGGGATCATGCCCGTGCCAACCTTTCAGCGCGGCAGGCAAAGGAGAAGGGTTTGCTGACGAGCGGCACCTGTGGCCCGCTTTCTTCCATCTCATCGAGCAGTGCGAGCCTCCAGTCGTCATTGGAGAGCAGGTTGCGAGCGGCCCAACAGGCGTATGGTTCGATCTTGTACAAGCTGACCTGGAAGGAATGGGTTACGCCTTCGGGCTTGTCCCGCTTCCGGCTGCGGGCTTCGGCGGCGCGCACATCCGGGATCGAGCATGGTGGGTGGCCGACGCCCACAGCCAAGATCGCCGCGGGCGGGGAATACGCAGACCCGCTGAAAGCGCTGGCGAGGGTCTTGGGGCCTCATTCAAACGATCTGCGGGACTTCGCCAAGATCGCAACGCCGATGCGCCTATGCTCGGACGGCAGCCTGTTGACTGGCTCTTCTGCCGAGATGCCAAGTGGCGGCCGGTTGAGGCCGGAACATTCCCGTTGGCTGATGCGGCTCCCGCCCGTGTGGGACGACTGCGCGGTTACGGCAATGGACTCGATGCGGCCTGCGCGTCGGTCTTCGTCGAAGCGGTGATGTCAGCATGACGCCCGCCGAGATCGCCCGCTCCCTCCCCGTAGAGGATATAATGATGATGATTGAACTTGCTGAACGGTGTGAGGCTGCGGCTGGTCCGAATCGTGAATTGGACGCGGCTATCGTGTGCGCGCTCTACCCCGATGCGCAGGTGGCTCGCTATTGCTCGGATGACGATGAGCCGGTCGTGTTTCACGCTGAGCCACTGGTCCGCAATAAGCATTGGCTTCCAGCATTCACCGCCTCGCTCGACGCCGCGATGACGCTGGTGCCGCAAGGTTGGGCTTATCGGATCGACGGCTGGCAATCCTACTCGGCGAGCGTTTTTCTGCCGGAAAAGAAGTTCTGCCGCGCGCACGTCAAAACAGGAGCGGCCCTCGCTCTCTGCGCTGCCGCCCTCCGCGCCCGTGCGAGCGCAGCATCATGATCCGCCTGTTCCAAAGGCTGTTCGGCAAGCCGCGTGCACCAAGGCCGCATCGATCTCGTCTCTGTGACAAGTGCGGTGAATTTGCCGCCAAGGGGAAATCGCTTTGTGAGGAGTGTGATGATGGGTAAGCCCCAAACCGAACGCGACGCTTTTGATCACGGGTATCTGATCTGCCTGTCGAACCTCATCAATTCACACGGCTCGGGAACCGAAGCGGAAGGGCTGATGCAAACCATCGGCGTTACTCGGTATCGGATCGATCAACTCGGTTTCGATGATTACGACCGGCTTCCGCTGCAAAAGTTGCGTCGTGAACTTGATGAGCGTGAGCGAAAATCACGCGCTTTCAGAAACTCACGAAACAGCACGCCCAACCCGCCCCTCCACAAGAGCCAGGAGAATAACGATGCATAAAGAGGAACTGGTCGAGGTGACGCAGGCAGATCGGGAGCTGGGTTTCGCGCTTGGCCTCTGGAAGGATCAGTACGGCAATATTCTCGATAGTGCCGCAGAAGGCCGATACGACGGCAGCGTCAACATGCAACGCATCGCCCGTCACCGCCTCGCACACAGCCCCTCCCCTGACGAACTTGTGTCGCCAGAGACCTACGCACTCGGTCTAATGGTTGAGGAAATGGGCGAAAGTCTCAAGCTGATCGGCAAGGCTCTTCGGTTCGGATTAGATGCGCCGGGGCCGAAAATCCCCGAGTACGGCGGCCTGACTGCTCGCCAGATGCTGCCGGTAGAAATTGGCGATTTACACGCTGCTATCCGATACGCGTCCATGGCTGGCGTTGTAAAAATGTCGCTCGCGAACCTTGCCGAAGAAGCCAAACTGGCAAAGTTGCTCGATCCGCTTTCGCGCGACGCAAATGGCAATAGGCTCGCCCCAGCCCTCAGCGCGGAGACCGGCAATGGGTGAGGGGGAACAGATCGTCGCGTGGCTGCGGGAGATGGCGACCGGCTTTGTCGATCTTCACGAACGTAAGGGGGCAGACGCAGAGGACTTCGGCCGCATGGGTGAGTTCATCTACAACGGTGCCGCCGACGCAATAGAACGCGGAGACCACGCCCCGTCATCGGGCGGGAAGGAGAGTGATGATGCCTGATCGCAAACCATACTGCCCGAATGAGCAGACATTCACTGTCGTCTTCGCGTGCGGAACGCCTTGGACGCTGACAGGCCAGGCCGCAATTGAGGCGCGTGCGCGAGCAAATCGCCGAAAACATTGCGCCTTCGGGAAGCAGCCATGACCGCCGACATCGAAAAGCTGGAGGCGTTGCTGGCTAAGGCGACGCCGTTGCCATGGGTTATGTCTTTAGAAGGAGCAAGCATTCGGGCGAACTATAAGTACACCGATCAGCGAGGGACGGAACACGACATGACTTCGCGTGTCATGTTCGGGCATGATCGTAGCGCCCCACAGCGCGCCGCCGACTTTGGATTGATTGTCGGAACGATCAACGCACTCCCCGCCCTAATCGCCCATATCCGCGACCTGCAGGGCAAACTGGCGGTGGCGGAGAATCGCATGGGCAATCTGGGAATGGGTCTGGAAGAAATCCGCGATGCCGCATGGCCGGGCGACGACGCGATAGACCGCATTCGCAAGTGCGCCGATTACTGGCTGTCGGGCGACGAGGAAAAGCTCGATGCGTTCGCCCTCTCCACGATCCGCGCGCTTCCCAATTCAGATGCGGAGGCATAGGCGACCAAATCGCTTGCATCTGTTCCTCAATCGTTCTCATTTGAGGGCATGAACCGAATCGACCGAGCGACGCTCAGCAGCCACATCTTCGTCACGATCCAGTGCATGCCCAAGACGGCGAGGCGGGCAACGCGCGACATTCTGCCCAGCGAGGAGGCCATCCGCATCCTCACCGACAAGCTGCTCGATTACCTCGATAGCAGCGTGCACGGCGTGTTTCAGACCGCGCCTTATGCGGGGATACCGTTCGGGAATATGGAGCGGGATGACGGCCTGGTCCGCGTGCCGACGCTGACGACCGAAATGCTGGATCGGGAGAAAGAGGAGTCCCATCCCGGCACAATCCCTGACTCGACTCCTTGATCAGCTTTTGACACCCTCTCCTCAGATCTGGGGAGATTGTCATGCGATTCGCGTTCCTTGCGGCGAGTGCTGCCGCTTGTGCTTTGTCTGTGCCTGCTGGGGCGGCTGTGGTGATCAGCCTTCACGCCGACGCGACAGGAACCACCTCTACGCGCGTAATGTGTCCGGGTGGCGGCTTTAACTGCCAGATCGTGACGCCGGTTTCGCAGTCCTTTGACGCTGCGTTTGCCATCCCCGATTTCGTCAACGGACAATCGACGTTCGGCTTCGGTCCGTACAACGGCACCGTTCTTGATCTCGGGAACGGCCAGCTCACCGGGATCGATTTCGTGTACTGGCAAAACTTCCAGAACACCGAAACCCGCCTTGCCGCGGCAACCTTCCAAGTCACGCAGATTTCGCCCGTTCCGCTTCCAGAGCCTTCGACATGGGCAATGACGCTCGTCGGTTTCGGGTTCGCAGGATACGCGATGCGCCGCCGTCAGGTACAGTGGATGGTCAACTCGAAGTCCGAAGTCGCATAGCCCGCACCGCCAAAGCCGATGTTCCACACGCCGAAAGCGTTCATGTCGCCCGTCATGCAGCGGGGGATTTGCATATTTTCGGCGGGGAATTCAGCGGTGCGCGTCCAGGTCGCGCAGTTGTCGAGACTGACATAATGGCCGTAATTGCCGTTGAGGTAGCCGACAAAAGCAACAGCAGGATATGAGCTGCCGGCAAGGTTCTTGCCGAACGCGATAACCTGCGGCTCGCGGATGCCCGTTCCCCCGTTAAGCACCTGGCTCCAGTTCTGCCCGCCGTCAGTCGACCGGTACATATAGAGCGACGTATCGACGCCCAGCGTGTTTCCAATGCCGGGAATGAAAAACAGATGCCCCGCCTGACCCGGCACGCTCGCCAGAACACCATTGCCGCCGATCGGGTCGATGTTCGTGCTGTTCAACCGCGTCCAGTTGGCGCCGCGGTCGGTCGATTTATACGTGCCCGGCGTGATGTAATTATAGGCGTAATAGGTGTCGGTGTTGACGTGATCGACCGCGATGATCCGACGCGTCAGGAAGTAGTACGCCGGGGCATAGCACCAACCGAGATCGCCCGTCGTCGGCACCTCGACCGGGAACGTACACAGGTTCCACGTCGCCCCGCCGTCGTTGGTATATTCGGGCCGCCTGTTGGCATGGGGGAAGACGACAATATCGCTTACCCTGCCGCTGTCCATCGCGCCGTTGAAATAGCTGTCCTGCGCCATGTAGGACGGCGCAGCGGCCGTCTTGGCCCAAGTGGTCCACGGATAGTTCGACTTGAACACGCCGGTCGTGCTGGCCTTCGCCTTTTCACACAGCGCATACACGACGGTCGGATCGACCTTCGAATAGCAGACCGTGTGAGCATTGCCGATGTTGGAACCGACCATATTATTCGGGCCGTGCTGCGTCGGCTGAATACCTGGCGCCAGCGTCATCACGTACCGGTCCTGGCAACCGGCTATGACAAGCGACTTGCCGAAACGTCCATTTCCTTTGGTCGTCACGTCGAGCGGGACCGGGGGCGTCACCATCTGCTCGAAGATCAGTTGCTCGTTGCCGATCGAGGTGTCCGTCCAGTTGAATTGGACGGAGGTCGTCGGGAGCGTAGCTTTCAGCGTGCCGGTGCCCATGCCCATTTCGAAAGTGCCGTCGTCGTTCCAGACGCCCTGCCCACTCGTCTTGGAATCGTTGAGCGTGAAGGTTCTCCAGCTTCCGCCGATGATCGGGTTCGGCGCCGGCAGCCCGACGAATGACGTGCCGCCATTGCTGGAGATCGACTGAGCGCCGCCGTTGTGCCCGATCACGACGGTGTTAACGTCATCGTGCTTGCAGGAGACGAACTGCGCAGGGTTCTCGCTGGCGTTGTTGAGGTTGGTCGAAACGGTGCTGAAAGAGGTGCCGTTATACTTGGTCAGCGTCGTCGAGCCTGCGACGTTCAATGCCATATACAGCGTGCCGGGATTGCTGTTGTCGCAGGCCAAGTTGTTCGCAGTCGTGTTGACCGGCGTGCTGGCGACAATCGAAAAGGTCGCGCCGCAGTCGGTCGACTTATAAAGTCCTGCGCCTGGCCGCCAGATGTACCAGATGTTCGTCTTGCCGCCGGTCGTCCCCGAGCCGCGGGCAACCTCGACCATCATCGGGGCATTGTACGTGGCGTCGGCGGATTCGGGGACGCCGCTGACAGCGGTCCAAGTCGTGCCGCCATCCGTAGTGCGCTGCGGGACGCCCTTGTAGAAGCAGACAATGACATGGCTGGCGTTCGCTGGATCGACCCGCATATAGGGGCCGCCCTGGCGTGAGTTGTTATTCGCCCCCGCCGCCGTGCCATCGTATCCGGTCAGCGTCGTCTTGGTCCAAGTCGCAGCGGCCACATTGGCCTTGCTCATATTCGTCGTCTTGAAGACGGAGCCGAGGTAAACCTGATAGCCCTTGGTGTCGTCGCCCCAGCAGAACTCCAGCGCATAGGTGCCAGTCGAACGCGGATCGCCGTTGTAATAGGCCGCCTCGCCAACCTCGTTTGCCGGGAACGCCGCTGGGCGCACTGTCTGCACCCACTTCAGCAGAACGGTGTCCCACACGTAGCTGCCGTTGGTGTCCGTCCGGTGATACTTCATGCCCGACGAGGTGCGGCCCATGCGGGACACGATGCCGCCAGCCACGGCATTGCCGTTGCGCCATGTAATTTTCGTTAGATCAGTACCGATGGCGGCCATCAATCGTCCCCGTCGAGCCAGCCCGAGGGCTTGGTCTTGGTGTATTCAGCACTTGTGGTGCGCAGCGTGATCGCGTTTTGCTCAGACAGGGTGCAGAAGACGAACAGGCTGCCGGTTGCGGGAAGCGCGGTGCCTCCGGTCCCGGCCGCCGGGTCCCCATTCGCCCAGGTGTTATCAAGGCCGAACCACACGAGCCGCGCCGTCTCATCGACGGCCATCTGCCAGACCTTCGATCCCCATGTGGTGTAATCGTTGACGGTCAGCGTGTTGACGTTGGTGGCCGCTGCGTTGCTCTTGGGCTGGATCTGGCTGTAATTGTCGAGCCATGCCAGCGCGACGCCATAGGCCGTTGCGGTCGGATCGGAGCCGTCGAGGGTCGCGTAGTCCGTGTATCCATCGGAGGCGACGCCGATCAGGAGCAAGGCCCCTTCCAGGCTCGACACCGTGAACTCGTAATAACGCTTGCCGGTGCGGTTCTGGTTGGTCCGGACCTCAGCGCGCTCCACGGTATCAGTGCCCGAAGCGGTCTTCTTGTCGGGGGAGAGTGACACGTTCGAATTCTTATTCGCCGGTAGCGGCGAGAACGTCATTGGCGCATATTCGAACACGTCCGTGATCGTGACGGTGCGCGCGACCGGGGTGGCCGGGTTGCCTGCGGGATCGACGGCATTCAACGTGTACTCGTAGACGTTGTCCGTGTTGGCGTCGGTCGGGATTTCGTAATCGGGCTGGACGCCGCCGACAAAGCGGAACGTGTGACTGGTGCCAGGCGCGCTCGTGACTTCGAATTTTGCGGCGTCGTTGCCCGTAATCGTGAGCGTTGCATATTCGTCGGTCGTGCAGGTGCCGGCAAAGGTGGCGTTCTCCGCCGACGAAGAGCTTGCAGGCGCGGAAATAATCGGAGCCGTCACATCGCCCACGTTGCGAACCGGCGAGTAGGCCGACACGCGATAAGCTCCACGCATGATGTGGGCGCGGAAGAACACGCTGCCCGACAGAACAGTGGACAGATTGAAGTTGGCGGTTCCGGCAAGCAGCAGCGCCGCGTCGATCGTCACCGACACGTCGGTCGGCGAGGTGATCAGGGCGGACGCCGAGCGGCTGAGAACGAGGATATCGCCAACCAGCGCTTCAGGTGGCAAGCCCACGTCGAACTGCGGCGGATAGGTCGTCGCGCCCGTCGTGCGCGTCAGGGTCGGCGCAGAAACGATTATGCCGGGGTCGCCACCACCCCCCCCGCCGGTCCCAGGGCGCGGCATGCTTGGAATACCTATGCCGATGAAGTTTCTCACCGCGAAGGCTCCGATCCCGATTGCGAGGATGATCCAAGCGAGAGTGCCCATTTGCGCGCTTCCTCAAGCCGGGTTTGCGAACGAACGGTGAATCTGATAGGAAAAGCGGGCCGGTCACGCTGCGTCAACAGCGCCCGGCCCTGACCACTTCGCAAAGGAACTGCGCCATGGCTAAAAATGAATTGCCATCTGTTGAGCGACTTCGTCAACTGATCGACTACCTTCCCGACACTGGAGAGATGTTTTGGAAATCCAGGGCGGCTGAAGACTTCTCGTCGGCAAAGGGCCGGGCCGATCGATCCGCCCACCAATGGAATAAGACTCGCGCAGGCAAGCCAGCTCTTATTTGCAAAAACCGCCATGGCTACCTTAGGGGTAGAATTGAAGCTGTTAGCGTATTCGCTCATAGGGTTGCCTTTGCGATAGCCCACGGCTCTTGGCCCAGTGGGCAAATCGACCATGCGAATGGCGACCGAACTGACAATCGAATTGCAAACTTGTCAGACGTGACGCCGGCCGAAAACAATCGCAACATGCGCCAGAGGCCGGATTGTAGCAGCGGCGTCACTGGCGTTAGCTTCGAAACAAAGCGCGGAAAGTGGGTCGCGTACGTCAGCAAGGACCGAAAGCGCCACACCCTGGGATACTTCGATTCTTTTGACGCAGCAGTAAGTGCAAGGAGAGAAGCGAGCGCCATTATGGGGTTCTCCCCTCGACATGGGATGCCGCAATAGTGGCCCACCACGATTGCCACCCCTCAGCTACCGTGAAGGCATCGGCGCACCGTTCGATGTCGGTGACAGGAACGACGGCTTCGGTAGCGGGCGCGTCAGGCTTTCCGGGGGCGTCGGTAGGGAGGGGCAAATAGGCTGCGCTGGTAGCACGGCGAGCGGCTTGGTCGCGCACCCACTGATCAGCAAGAGCGCGGTTATCGTCACGAGCCTTGGCAATGACATCGGCTTGTTCCTTCTGGATTCTGGTGTCGCGGGCCTCGATGCGGTTCTTCGCTTCCGTGGCGATCAGGGTCGCTTCCTCCTGCGCCTGCACGTAGGCAGCACGGTCGGCGCGGCGACCAGCGTCACATGCCTGAGCCTTGCCCTTCCACGCGCTCGCATTTGCCCACAGGAGCGCCGTGGACGCGCACAGGGCGGCGATGACGAGCAACAGGGGGTTGATGCCCTTGAGCAGCGCCCAGACGCGTCCTGCGAAGGCTGAGAGGGCGAGGCCGATCACTTGGCCGTATCCCCCACGTTCACGTCGCCGCTTTCGGTGTTCGCGACAGGATTGCGAGCGCTTGGGATGCGAAGCACGCCGATCAGGCCACCGGTCACGGTGCCGAGGCCAAAAACCTCCATCTTGCCCATGACATCGGGTGCCATGGCCGCGATGATCAGTGACGCGATGATGACGAGCGCAAGCGTCGCCAGCGTCGCCAGGTAGGCGATAAGCTGCTCTTGCGCGCTCACGACGCCATTTCCTTCGCCAGCGCGCGCACGCCTTTGACGCGTGTCGTCCAACCCTTCCCAAAAGTGCCGAACGTACCCAACGTCTCAAGGAACGCCTGCCGCTTGTCGCACAGCGCATCGATGACGTTTGTCGGGTTGCCGATCTTGGCAATCGTCGCAGGGCCGATCAATCCATCCTGCGCTGCGCCAACGACTGCTTGCAGGAACCGTGCCGCACGCGAGACACCGCTGTTCACGGCAAGGTCGAACACAGCGTAATCGAGGCCGGCAGGGAGCAGGTCGCCCTTGATCGCGTTCCAATACTGGCTGCGATAGATCGCCTGCAGTTCGTCGTCAGTGATCGCGCGAACAGTCTGGCGGCCCGCACTCTTGCTGTCACGATAGTGGTCGTAAACCGCCTGCGTGACGCCCTTCATCGTCGCCCCGCCGGGGTCTTTGGGGTGGTTCACATAGCCGCCCTCGTGGACGAGAACCGCCTTGAGCGCGCGCTCGTAGTTGGCTTTCATGCGTGCCCTCCAAATGCCAGCTTGAAAAAGGCGATCAGCAGACCGCCTGCAGACGTGATGATGAAGGCCGCCCCAGCGATGAACCCGAGTCCCCGCTCCTGCTTCACGGTCATGTTGGTAAGCTGGAGGCTCAGCCCGTCCATCTTGCCGGAAAGCTGGTTTACGTCGTGCTTGACGGTCCGCATGTCTGCCTTCAGTTCGCCAACATCACGAGCCACACTCAAATCGTTTTCAGTCACCGCATTACTCCGCGTGCTGGTTCGGGATGCTGGAGGGCTCATCGCGCGTGGTTCGTCACGAAGAAGGCGGTCGAGCCGGGATCGGAACCGGACGCCGTGTCGTTCGCCAGCCGGACGACAACCGTGTTCGTCGTCGTGTAATAGGCCGACCGGTTGAAGTTCGCGCCGTTGGCAGGGCTGAAGCCAGAGAGGACGATCCGGTCGTCTGCCGTGACACCCGGGATGGCCGCCGTCTGCGTTACCGCCGTGCTGGCCGCGATCGATCCGGCCGGGAATGTGCCGGAGACGGGAACGCCCAGCTGACGCGCGACGGTAAGTGTTCCGCCGCCAGAAACCGCGATACGGTCGGCAAAGGCGAGGCGATGGTCGAATTCCATCGCGCCGACCTCAAGCTTCGTGACCGTCGTCGTGCCCGAGGACTTCTCGATGGACAGGCCGAACGCCCAGCTGTTCGAGGACCGCGTGTCCGTGATCTCGTCGTCAATCGTCACGGCGTTGATCGTACCGCCCTGAAGGAACAGCCGCGCGCCGACCTTCGTCACGGCAGGGATCGTGCCCCCGCTCGGGTTGCGCCAGCGGTTGCCCTTTAGGTTCAGTTTCTCGATCGTCGTCGTCGAGTTGGTGATCAGGTTGAAGCCACGGGTAAAACCGCTCGCACCGTTGCCGATGACATCGATCATGCCGCTACCGGCTGCACCGACGAGGCTTATGCGCACGCCCTCGCACGAACGACCGCTGCCCGACGCGCCGCGCTTCATCTCGTTGCGGGCGATGATCAGGCTCTCGACCGGCGCGATCATGCTGTCGAGGCCGTTGTACTGGATGCCGGCCGGGATGGTCGTGTTGTCGAGGTTCGTATCGTCCGCGAGCATGTCGATGACGTTGTCGGTGACTTCGAGCAGGCGAGGACCGCCAAAACCGCCCGAGCCGTCGAACGCGATGTCGATGGCGCAGAACTTCATGTCGTAGAGGATGTTGCCGCGCACGACCTGGCGCTGCACGCGACCGAAACTGTTCTCGGTCAGGAAGATGCCGCGGTTGCCCTGCCCGATCGTATTGCCTTCGACGATCGTGTTCGAGCCATGGATCTCGATAGCGCTGTTCATGCCCGCGAGATTTGCGGCAGTCGGCGAATACTGAAGCGTATTGCGCCAGAAACAGCCCGTCACGTTGGCGTCATCGCACCACAGGTAGATGCTGCTGTGGTCGTAGCTGTCGAGGCCCATTTCGAGGAATGTGCAGTCGTTGACCCGCCAGCGCCGACCCGTCCCTGCCGCGCCAACACGTCCGCAGATGATGACCGAGACGCCGCCGCTGTTCTTGAACGTGCACCGGCTGATGGTGACATCGTCCGCCTTGCCGCCCGTTCCTTCCCAGAAGATCGCGGCCTGGTGATAGCGCTTGTATCGTTGGCTCTGCGTCAGTCCCGTATTTGTCGGGTCGGGGCTGAAATAGTTGTTCTGCCCATTGAGATCGATCGTCAGTCCGTCGAACTGGACGTTGCTGAGCGCAGCCTCGCTGTAGAACACGGCGAAGTTTTGGGGAGATGCACGCGAACTGACATTGTCCGCGACCTTGATGACTGCACCGTCGCCCACGAAGCGCACGTTGGATTTCATCTGGATTGCGTATTTCAGCGTCGTGCCGAAACTCGCGTCGCCGATGTAGCCGGGAGCAAGGGTTGCGGGCGTGACGGTGTAGGTGCCCGCAGGGAAGTGTACGACGGCTCCCACCCCGCTTGCGTAGTCCACAGCGGCCTGGATTGCCGCCGCGGTGGACAGCACGCCCATGTAATCGGTGACCGAGATGGTTTCGCGCAGCTTCGTCTGTACGGTGCGGGCGTTCGCACCTGTGCCGGACTGGAGGAAGTTGAGCGTCGCTGCCGATGCGGGTGTGTACGGATCGATGTCCCCGTTCGGCATGATGCTGCCGGTCACATCTTTCAGCACGACGCGGTAAACGACGCTCTCGTCCAGATAAATCTGCGGGAACCGGCCGCTGGCGTCAGCCGTCACCGGGTTCGTCAGCGGGTCACCGCTTGCATCGCGCACTGTCTGCAGGGTCGAAGTACCCGTGAGATAGAACGTCATCGTTGCCGCGCCGGCCGGAAGGCCCGCGACGTTCAGGGCCGGGTTGAACGGGAATTGAAACAGCGAGCTCATCGGGCTAGGTTCCCCGACGATGCGTTTGCTTGATAAATTGCGGTCATTTGCGCTCCCCCTTCGGCGCGAGAGCGGCTCCGACAGTCCGCCCAGTCTGCGACCCGCCAACCGTGGCGACACGGCCAAGCCGTTGGGCCGCGCGACCTTGAGCGACCTGAGCGTTTCGAGCAGCCAGAATGATATCTCGCAGGACCGTGGGGTCCGTCTCCGTGAGCAGCGCCGCAATGCGCTCGCGGGTGCGCTCGCCGGCCTGCCCGGCCCCAAACTGGCCAGCGCTGCGAAGCTTGGCGAAGCCGTCAATAATGGTCGGCCAAATGCCATCCCGCATGCCGCGAAGCGCGCGATCGGTCGCATCGTCGAGTAAGCCGCTGTCCCCTGTCGCAGCGTCCTGCGCCGCGCGCTCCGCTGTCATCGAGTTGCCTGCGACAGAGCGATAGGTCTCCGCCATGGCGCGCTCGTCGCCAAGGGTGGCGATGAAGTTATCGAAGCCTTGGGCGTCGCCGAACACGCGCTGGAGAGCGGCGCGCTTTTTCGGCGTACCGACGAGCGCATTTACCTTGTCGGCATAGTCGCCCTTGGTTTCGAGGTGATCGGTGATCGCCTTTCGCAGGCCAAGACGATAGGTTTCCTGCTCGCTGGGCGAAAGGCGCCCGAACTCAGCGTCGATGTCGTCGGCCGTCTTGTTAAGAGCGCGATTTCCTGACTTGAGCGCAGCTGCCATCTTCACGGGGCCCGCATAGGCCGCTCGCGCTTCGGCATAGTGAGGGTTCACGCCATCAATCCGCGAGATCAGCGACCGCAGCGTGTTGTTGATCGCCCGCCCTTCGCCGTCGAGATTCAGGCGACCAGTGGTGCCGTCACGGTACTGTTCGACCACATCGTCCAGTCCGCGCTTCACATAGTCGAGCGTCTTGAAGGACGGCGTAGTGCCAAGCACAACTTCGCCAGTGTCGGTTAGGTCAAAGCCCAGCGATTTAGGATCAACGCCCTCTTCCTGAGCCAAGCGCTGAGCGCGCTTCAGCCCGTTCTGGAACGACGGACGGGTCATCAGATCGTCTAGCTTGACTGACGATGCACCCGGGGCAGCTTCGAACTGGTCGTAGATCGGTCCTGCGTTGCGCTTCGCTCGCTCTACCAATTGCTGCTCGGCCTGACGGATGTTCGCTGTGGGCCCAAGGTCGCGCACGACGGCTGCGCCGATGCGCTCTTGTTGACCCTCCTGTCGGGAAATGACGGACTGCCGTGTCAGCGTTCGCGACGGGCCCGGTTGACGGCCCATCGACCCGAGCAAGGCGCGCGTGTTCTCGCCTGTGTCGGCCAGCGACAGCGGAGAGCCGCGGGTTGCCGCCTGATCCAAGACTGCGCCGACTTGCCCCGGCGTGTTGCCGTCGTTCTCAATCGCCCGCGCAACTATGCGGCGCGGCAATGCAGGATCGGCACCCACAAGAGCCCGCGCGCCTGCAACACGGTCGCTGATTAGTCGGCCGGCTACTGGTAGCGCGGCGCCCAAGGTTGCCCCGGTTCCAGCACCCAGCGCAGCGCCGACAAGGCTGCCCTCGGTATCTTTCCCGTAGCCGAAGCCGGCTACCCCGCCGCCAATCGTCCCAGCTTTCGCTCCGGCACGGATTGTCTGGCCAAGAGCGGGAGTGACCGCCGAAGCAATTGCGGAAGGGTTAGCCGAAACGAGACCGCCTGCGATTTCGACTGGGGTTGATGCCCAACCAAGCTTCTTTCGGCTCTCCGCGATTTGCAGGTCTTTGGCGTCACGACCGACCCGGTAGTTGTCAGCTAGGTTTAGATCGCCATTGAGAACGCCGCTGATCGCGTTGCCAACGCCCGCGGCCTCGCCCGAAAGGCCAACTGACGCCCCCTCGTTAAGGACGGTTCCGGTATCCGAGCGAGGCGGACCTACGCTATCCCACTTGTCGGCCAGCGCCTTTGCCCGCTCCTCAACAGGAGCGTCGATCTTCGAATAATCGATGCCGAACTTCGCGTTAGGATTGGCCTTGATCGCCGCAACAGTGCGGGCGGCTTCTTCCGGCGATACTACAGCAGCTCTGCCAGCCAGGCGGTCGTGCAGCGACTTGTAGCCTTCAGGCGTTGCCGCTGGCGAGTGAAGGTAGCTGTTGAGGGCGGTGACCGCATCAGCGTCAAAGCGGTAGCCCTTGGGTCCTGCATCCACGGAGCCGCCACCCATTGCGACGCTCGGCACAACGGTCTTTTCGATCTCGCTCGCGAGCGGGCCTGCCGCGACACGGAAGCCTTCCATAGCCTGTTTCCGGGCCGCAGCCTTCGCCGCCAACGTCTGTGGCGTGTCGCCGGGCATTGGAAAGAAAATGCGATACTGCTTAAGTTCTTCGTCGGCGTTGATCGATGCACCCGATTCCTGGCGCAGCGTAGCGCGCACAAAATCCAAAGCTGACGCATCTGCTATCTGCCGATCCGACGTGTTCAGGTTGTTGTCGAGGTTCGGTGCCCATTCATGGAAAGCCTGGCCCACCCAAGTGCGAGGATCGCGCGATCCTTCTGGCACGCGGTTGAACTGCTCCTCAGCGCGCAGCATCCGCCCGTAGAAACCCGCAGACTTCGCCTGATATTCTGAGGGCTTTGCGCTTTCATCTGCCGTGCCGGGGATTAATTCAGCCGTACCGCCAACAACGCCGTCTTTCCAACGATAGCCTGCTTTAAGCCTAGGATCGTTACGCTCGTTGAACTTCGTTGCGTCGCGCGCTGCGGCTGCGGCCTGTTCAGGGGTAAGTTGCTTTGTCCGGCCGGGAATGTACCCGGAAACGCCAGACGCAGGAACGGGCGCAGCAGTCGTCGGAGAAACGACGCTATCCTGCTCCCACCAGTTGCCGGCCATCAGCGAGCCCCCCGCTTGCCGTACAGGGGAACGCGGCCATAGCCCGGGAGTGTAACGTGGATATGGTCGCCCTCGTTAAGCAGGCGGGCGCCGGGGCCGTAATATCCACGCAGCGCTGCCTCAGTCGTGCCAGTGACATCGAACGCATCGCCCCGAAGGTGCGCACTATTCGGCACGCCACCGACCGCGGCGTTGCCCGCCACGGTGCGGCGTCCGCTGGTCATGCGGCCGGGGCCGTTCATCGGGTCGGGAAAGGTGGCGGTCCCGCTTTGGGCCGCACCTCCCTTTACGCGCTGGGAGCCATCGGGGGCGATATACGAAGCGCCGGGAGGAAGGGCATCATAATCGCTCTTAGACGATACTGGACGCGGCGCCACGCCCCCGCGGTTACCTGCATATGGATTCGCATTGCCGACCGGCACGCCGCGGCCATTCGTGGCAAAGGATGGCTGCTCACCCTGCTGGTGCCAGACAATCTTGCTGTCGTCGCGGGCGTTGTCGGTGATTTCCTTGAACGATAGTCCGAATGCCTGGTCGGCCTTAAGCGACGCGTCATCGAGGCGCGCCTGCGCTAGTTCTTCGGGACGAAACCCGTAGGACTGTAGCTGCGGAGCAATGCGCTGGAGAGCGGCGACACGCTCGGGGCCTTCGGGGAACTGCATAAGATACGCAGCGCCCTGAGCCTTCACCCCGGCATGGTTCGCAGCCATGTCGAATTGCTCTTTGCTCGCGGTCTGGGCGAACTTCTGGATCGCCATGGCCTGCTGCGGGTCGTAGCGCGCGAGATCAGCAAGGGCTGCCTGGTTCAGTTGCCCACCGGCCTGGTGTGCAGTTGGCGCGGTAAGCGGGGTCGCGCCCGTCTGCGGGGCGGTCGTGTTGTAGACGCGCGAGAGAGCGTCGCGCGCTTTGGTATCGCGATTAAGGTCGCTTAGTTCTTTGCCAAGGGCGGGGTCGAACGAACTTGCCGCCTTGATGCCAGCGTCCGGATCCTTGCCATAAGCGGCAAGCGCTGCATCGGTGCGCTGCTGCCGACCCATCGCACGGCCCGCCTGATAGCCCGACAGCGCCGACTGAGCGAAGTTCGGCGATTGCAGGAGGGAGAAGTCCGGCATGCGCTAGCCCCCGTAGCCAGGGGTGTAATATGACGGCGTCCCACCACTATAGAACGGGTTGTAGCGATCGGTGTTCGCGACCGCGCTGCCACTTGGAGAGACACCGACCGGCGCGCCGTAGCTCGACTTCATGCCTTGCCCGTAAGTGTACGCCGACAGGGCGGAATTAAGCGTGCCGTTGATCGCGCCGCCCGTCGCGAGAGCGGCATTGGCCGTCGCATTGGAGGCGTTGTTATTGTTGGCGGTTACAGAGTTCGCGTATCCCTGCCCGACACCAGCTTGCGCCGATGCTGCGGTCAGGCCGACGCCCTGCTGTCCGGCAAGAGCGTTGTAATAATTCCCGTATTCCGCAGACGCGGCATTCTGGCCGTAATTGAGCAAGGCCTTCTGAGCCGCGCCGCTGTTGAGCAGCCCCTTGTTGCCCAGCGCCGACGTAACGGACTTCTGGCCTTCGTTGAGCCGGAACTGGTATCCCGTGTTGTCACGAAAGTTCTGGAATGCCTGTTGTTGCCCGGCAGTGTCCCCGCCCAATCCAAGTAGCGCGCTAATGGACGAGTTGGCACCCTCACCGTTGCGCTGGTAGGGTGCGAGGGCGGCCTTGTTCTGCTCGTAAATGTCCTTCTGCAGGGCATTGTTCGTCGCGGCGTTCTGCTGAGCAGTGCTTGACGCTTTGTCAGCCGCTGAAACCGAAGCAACGCCGCCGACTACCGCCGCACCAACGATGGCGACCGCCACCATTATGCGGCGCCCTTGAACAGAAGAGAGTAGCTGGTTTCGACCTTGGTGTAGCCAAGGCGCTCGAACAGCCACGACGCGTCGAGATGGACCTTTGACCCGACAAACATGCGCTGTACGCCGCGGCGCTTCGCTTCGGCTTCGACAGCCTGAAACAGTATCGTCCCGCCGCCCTTGCCGCGATGATCCGGGCGCAGCCAGAAGATGTCGAGCTGGAGGGTAAGGCATGTCGAGTAGTGCAGACCCGGGGCAACGAAACCGACGAAGTACCCAACCAGTTCGCCAGCTTCGCGCATGGCGATTGTCAGCACCATGCCCAGCGCGTCACGACGCAGATACTCGTCATACTGCGGGCTGAGCGGCACATCGTCTTGGTCGAGCGCCAGTTCGGCATAGTGCGCCGGCAGAAGTGGCTTCACCTCCTCCAGGAACTCGGGAAACGGCTCTGGCGCGGCGGTCAGCATCCGACTGGCCCCCGAATGTCGACGATGCAGACGATCCGGTCGTCGGCAGAGTTGTTCACGACGGAATGTGGGACCGTGTTGTCGACGAACCACACTTCGCCAGACTTGAAATTGACCACCTCCCCTCCGCTCGCAAATAGCGCGCCCGGCAGGGATTGCAGGGCGATCTGGTATCTCGTGAAGAAGGTTGCAGGAGCGCCCTGATCGGTGTGCTCCGTGATGGACGCGCCGGGCGCGAGCCGCGTGATCATGACGCGACCAAGCTGTGTGCCCTCGACGCGGCGCATCAGGTCGAGGACCATGTAGCGAAGCGGCGCGAGGATCTGCCACGCGCGATATGGAACGACTGCTAGATCATTGACCGCGTCGGCTGGGTCATCAGGAATGCGGTTGAACAGCAGCCAGACATCGTCTGTGTCGGCGTGCGGGCTGCCCGGAAACGATGTGCGGAGGTCGTTCTCGTTCCACAGGTCGGCATTGACCGCCAACGCGTTGAGCGTCGGCAGGACATCCAAACCTTCTGCGATACGAAGAAAATGACGCAAGTGCCCGGCCCCGGATTGATCGTACGGCGACCATCCGGTCGGGCTGATTGCGGTCTATCGCACCCGTTCCGCTGCCCTAATAGTGGGCTTAATTTGACGCTGCGGCGCTTCGTGATAGCGTGGTGGGATGAGAACTCTTTTGATACCGATTGCGCTCGTCGGATGCGCGCCGACGATGGTTTCCAACAATTCCGCCGGAGGCATCGTCAGCCTGCGCGGCTCCCTGAACGGGCAGTCAAAAGGCATGGCCGTCGCCGACGCCGAGTGCAAGAAGTACGGCAAGGTGGCGCGCTCGCTTGGCGTTAACGAAATCCGCGCCACGATGCGTTACGAATGTGTCGCGCCCTAGGGGATAACTTCCCCGGGCCTACGCGGGCCATCGCCGCCATTCGTCGTGCCCACAGTCGGTACTGTCACCGCACCAACAACATGCGTATCGCCGATCTGCGTCGGGGCCGTGGTGGACACCTGATATGTTACAGGTCCACCTGCGCGCGCAGGGTCGTCGTAATAGACGTAATCGATGTCAGCAGGCCCAGTCGCGGGAATCGAACCTCCAGACACTGCCGCGCTCGTCCCGTCTGCATAATAGCGTGTGTGCGCGGCTATCGAAATAGTCGTTGGGTCGCTGGTAAGCACTGAGGACGGCTCGATATAGCTGTTTATGAGCGCCTGATCTCGGGTCACCGTGTCAGTCGCCGCCATAGCTGCCGCTGCCGCCGCGTTGGCATTGTCAGCCGCTGCCTGGGCGATCCCTGCTGCGTCAAGTGCCAACTGTATGCCGTTGATCGACGCCTCGATCGCCGTGGCGATATTCGCCCACCAGATCTGAAACGTCGTCGTTGGCTTCGACTGCGGCGTGATGTCGGTGAAGCTGTCCAGCCGAGGCAGGCGGAGAAGGTTAGCCACGGGCACGGCCCGAGAGAGGCTGGTTGACCGCCACAGAGGTAATTCGGCGCAGGGTTGGGTCTGTTGTGCGCCAGTGGAAAAGCCTGTTTCCGCTGTCGATCACGCCCTGTCGGCGCCATGCGAGCCGTGCCCGACCGTTCCCGCGCTCACCGAGCGAAACGGGCTGCCAAGGAATCCATGTTTTTCCATCGTCTCGACTGTGGCGCATCTCCATCACGAAGGCGTCGGTATACTGGTCCGCCGCCCCTACAGCCGCATTTACCACCATATTGTCGCAATTCGCTGGTCCATCAACGCTGACGAGGGCCGTGAACTCCGTGACGACCGGGTCTTCGCCGTCCGCAAAAATATCGTCCGCCAGCTTCCATAGCTGCCCCGTCTCATCATCTCCGCAGACGGTCATGTCATCGAACAGCACGCCTACGCCGGCCCGCCACGTATCGCGGCCGTAACTCGACGATTCGGCCCACTGTTGGGTTGCGTAGTCGTAGACGAACGTTCCGACCGCCGTGTGAAGAACGTAGAACGTGTGCCCGTTCCAGGCGTAACCCCAAGCCCGCATTTCGTCGGGCTCCGATTTCTTGATCGCTTCCTCGATGCCGAAATCCGAGATGCGCATAGGACTGTCGCCACCGCGGTAAACGATGCGATCATGACCAACCCAGGTGACCGTGTTGTCTCCGCGCACGATCGTGTCGCGCTGCAGGCAGCCCTTGTCGAACAGGCGGCCATCGAGCCGGAGGAACGGCGTCGTCGCGTCGCCGGTCGACGTCCAGATTTCAATGCGACGCTGTTTGAATATCCACAGTTGGTCGGAAACGATGAACAGCGCGACAATTGGATCAGGACTGCTTTCAGCGCTGGCGTAATCGAGTGCGTCCCACGCCGACCCGTCGAGAATAGTCGACCAGTAGAATTGTTGCGTTCCCGCCCGCGCAGCGAGGAAATAGCCGTTGAGAAATGCCACAGAACTGACCGCCGCGCTGTCGGGGAACACGACGGGATCGACCGTCGATCCCTCGGTCAGGCTCAATTGATCGTCATTCGCGATGATCAACTGCGTCGTAGAAGAAGCCATGCTGACACGCTCGCTGCCGCTGATTACGCCAATGCTCGATGCGCCGCTGTAAAGATTTGTACCCGAAACGCTGAACAGGACTCCACCAAGCGCCCCGGGATCCGTGAAAAGACCGCGGATGGGACCGGAGCCCACTTCAAGGTAAGGACGAAGTGCGGGACGCGCCAGCAGGATGACGCCCACATCCTTACTGGACGGCGAACTTTCAACGTACATGTTGACGACGCGAAGCTGCGGCATGTCCGCGCGCTTGTAGGCACCCAAGGCATAGGCCAGCTTCACGGCAGTTTAGCGGCCCCCGACAATGCCGGTTGCGGTCGTGCCGTTTTGCCAAATTCTCTTGGCTTGAATCGGGTGAATCACCCCGGCGGCGAGTGCTGGCCATGTGACGATACTGTCGTCTGGCATCGTGCATTTTACGTCACCGGCAACCGCGACAACGAATCCTCGCAGCTGTCCGCCCGGTACGTCTTGGTTATCGTTGGTCGTGATCGCCACGCCCGATACGAAACCGTAAACGGCAGAATTAACAGTACCCATCAGACGCCCTCCGTCGTGCGCTTCCCATGAAGATTGAGGCCGGGCGGTCGTAGTCGAGCATCTTGCCCAGCATGGCCGCCGCGGCCTTGTCGATCCGCGCAACAGCGGCAGGATCGGTTCGCGTTGCACCGAACATGTTCGCCAGGCGCGATGCTAGATTGAGATAAACTGTCTCGGTCCACATCTGCGGCAGATCGATCGTTTGCTCGCCAGCGGTCACATCCTCGATGATCCGCGAATAGCTGTATTTTACGGTCGTTGAGGTCGTAGGGACTGGCCAGATCGTCATCGCCATGCCCGAGACAGTCGGGGCAAGCGTGTAGGCAGTCGGATTGCCTGAAGCGGTCTTGTTGGGGATGACGCGATATTGCCCCGTTTCCCAGCGTGCGAGAACACGGTCGAATGTCGAAGACTGTGCGACGCGCGCCTCGATCACGTCGTTAACGCGAGGGCTCAGCGTAACTGTCGCGACATTCGCGCCGAACGTTGCCGTCGCAGTCGATTCCGCGAAAAGATTGGCACCGTCAGCCGCGAGCGACTTCAGCATCCAGTTCAACGCCTCGATGCCGTCAATCATTTCAGACCCGGTTGGCTGTTCGCCAGACGACAGCGCGCCGATGTCCTTCATCGCCTTGGCGATCATCTGAGCGGCGCTCATGGCCGACGTAATGGTTCCGCTGGTCGTCATAGGTCATTCTGCGTCACGACGCCCACAGCGGTGTCTGGAGCCTCTGGGCGGGCATCAGGCCGCGCCAGCCCTTCCGGATAAACGCGAGGCGGCGAGAGTTCGTAGGGTCTTGGATCATAATCTGCTCGGCAAACGCGCAAGCCGGTCCATTCCTTGCAAAGCTGCGACAGGCGGTATTTGAACCCGCAACGGTCGCAAATTCCCCATGGATCGCGCGGGACATAGTGGTTTCCCGCCGTGCGGTCGAAGCCCATTGCCTGCCCCTAGAATTGTGGGGATGAGCCGAAACCCATCCCCACCGTGACGAACTTATGCGCCGGGGTTGCCCAGCATCGAGCGCCAGTCGCTCACACCTGCAGCGAAACGCATGGTTGCCTTCGCTTTGGCGTTTTCGGTGTCGAAATCGCTGTCCTTGTCCAGCGTGACCTCGCGGCGCCACATCGAGAGAAGCCCCTCGATATCCGTCTGCAGGAACCAGCTATCGGTGTCCGTCAGATAGTGGTTCACGACCACCTCCGGCACGACGCCCAGCGACTTCGAGGCGTTGACGTCGTTGTTTGCCGTGCCCGAACGGAGCGACGAGTTCAGAACGCGTTCCGCAGTGAATGCATCCTCGGGATTGAGAATGAGGCGCTGCACCTTGGCGCGGATCGGGAAGCCCCGGTTGTTCTTCAGGCGCCACACGGCCTTTACACCGTCTTCCAGGGCCGCTTCGGAGAAGTCCGCTGCGGTCAGGAGGTTCGACGCGTTGCCGCCCAGCGTCGGATGCGAAGCTGAGAAGAACGCAGCGCCATCGCCGATCGCATAGTTCGTGTCGAACCCGCGATTGAGCACGTTGGCGTGGACCATTTCCGCGGTTGTGCGCATCGACCAGGATAGATTGCCCGCTCGCTGCATCGACAGCTTTTCGTACTGGTTGTCCTCCAGCTCTTCCGCCGTCACGATGTAGCCCAAGCCATAAACGACGTGGGTGAACGTGGCGGTGTAACCTTCGCTGTCGGTGTCGTACTGGATTGGCGACGCTTCCGACTTCGGCGGGGCGAGGCCGAACGTGGTTGCTTCCACGATCTTCTCGTACGCCTTGTCCGAATCCATCTTCTTGAAAATCCGCGACCACTCGGGCGGATACTTCGCGTAATCGGTGCCGAACCATGCCTTGACGCCCGGCCACAGGGCCGATGGGTGGGCTGAACGGGTGATGATGCCTGCGGATGCCATTGTTCAGTCCCCCTTAGACGCCGAGCGAGCCGGCAGCGCCGGTTTCGGTCGAGTTGTTGTTGGCAACGAGCCACTTGGCATTGGTGCCAAAATCGTTGTCGACGCGGACCTGCAGGCCGATAATTCGGGTTTGCAGTGTGTTGGTCGTCGCAGCCGTCGAACTGTCGAGCATCCAACCCGAATAGCCAGTTGCCGTCGAACCAGCCCCAGCGATGAGATCGCAGTTCTGATGCGTGTTGGTTGCAGCTAGCGAGCCGCCAACCGAGTCCTCCTGTACTTCGAACATCAGGTTCGGCTCGTCGGCGACGAGGACATAACCAGCCGTGGATGCTGCTCGGTATTTCGGCTCTGCACCGATCGACGCGCCACCGGTCGGGCGGAAGCCCACAACGACGCCCGTGAAGCGCGCGCCAGCGGTTGCGATGGTGCAAGTTGGCGTGCCAGCGCTGTCGGCGCTACCTGCGATGACGACCGGATCGCCGACGAACAATGCCGTCGCGTCCGAAGCCGGAACGTAATACGTGCGGGCCGCCCCCATGTAGGGAGAGCCGTTGCGATAGCGAACCGGGACAAGGCCCCGCGCCGCGTTCGAATTAGGCATGATGAAATCCCCTGTTACGGGGCGACATCACCCCGGCTGATACGGTTGCCTCTCGGCGTGTAAGAAACTTCGTCCTCGCGCTTGTCTTCGGCGGAGACTTTCGCCCCCTTCTCAACATTGCGCTCCATGGACTTGATGTAGGCGGACTTTTTGCCCTGATCCTCGCGATAGAACTCGCCAGGCTTCGAACAGAGATACGCCATGATGGGCTTTCCATCCCTCGTGGTGCCGACCGGAACCGGCTCGACGCCTTCGACTTTGTCCCAATCGTCCTGCACGGTCATGCTGTGCATCCGATTGCCATCGTCGTTGATCCAGCGAAGTTCCTTGTCCTCGTGTTTTGCACGGTCCTGAATTTCGTTGGGGATTGTGAGCTTGAGCCTCACGCCTCGATCGAGATCGCCATCATCACGGCGGCGACGCCGTTGCAGCGTCTCTTCGGCGCGCTTGCCACGCTGAGGCAGGGCCTGCGTAGCTGCGTCGTCAATGCCTTCGGGCATGCTTCGATCCTTTCGATATTTCACGCGAATGGCGCGCGATAGTGGGCAAAAACGCGATCACGCATTTTCTTCGAAATAGGCCTTCGCGTAATCGGCCTCAGTCTTGAACGCACCCGCCTTCACGAAACGCGCCGCGGCTGCCCGAGCGTCTGGCGGAAGATCGGCAACGCCCTTTGCGCGGCTGGGCGCGGCAGAGCGCGACGTCGGAGCGGCTACCCCAGGCGGCGCCTTGCGGGCTGGCGGTGAGGCATCGTCGAACAACTCTGGGAAGCGCTTGCGCACTCCCTCTTCGACGGCCTCAAGCTGCTGTTCGTGCGACTTGCCCTTGCCCGCTTCGCGCTGGCTGATCGACACGGCGTACGCAGTCGCGTCCTCGTCTTTGCCGTACCAAGGGTTGCGGCTGGCGAACGATGCTTCAGATGACGTTTCGCGACCCTCCTCCCGAATTGCAGCAAGGTTTTCGCTGGCCCTCCGCGCCGCAACCGGGTCGCCGTCCTCGACCGCCTTGTTGAATTTAGCTTCGGCTTCCGCGTAGGCTTCGGCACGGGTGCGAGCGATCACGGATTCGGTGACACGCGCCATGCGCTCGGTCGTGTCCTTGAGCCCCTTCACTTCTTTCGAGAGCGATCGGTTCACCTCGACAGTGGTTTTGAGGAAGGTCGCTGCGTCGCGCCACTTATCCTTGGGGCCGCGCCACTTATCCTCCGGCGACCAACCCATCTCGGATGCGATATCCTCAAGCGTCGGCGGCGTGGGATCGGCGGCGACGTCAGCCTCAGCTTGGGCTGCGTCGATATCGATTGCGGGATCCGTTTCAGTCTCAGCCATTACTTAGACCTCTTGCTGTATGGATTTCCGACGCAAACCGCCGAAATCGGATTGTCAGCAATTGCAGGCATGTATTGGAGGCAACGCTGACAGATCGTGGGCACCTCGGCCAAAACGAGGTGTTCACCCGGAGCCGTTCGCGCCGAGAGGCGCGACAGCATATCTTCCATGCGCGCAGCATATGATTGAGCGTCAAGCATTACGCCGCCTCCTCGGTGATGATCGCCGCGACGTCCTTGTCGAGCAGCAGGCGATATTCCTTGCCGTCCATGCCTTCCGTCAGGATGCCGCCGAATTTGGCGAAAACGATCGGGTCGCCCACCCGTGGTTTCGAACCCTCAGGAAATTCAGCAAAGTCGAAAGCCGCCGGCGACATGGCGACAATGCGGCCACGAACCTCGGCAAGCTGTTCGCGTTCGGTAAAGTCGGATGTGAGAATAATGCCGCCCTTGCTAACCTTCTCGGTCTGGGCGACGGCGACGAGGACATTGAAACCGGACGGTTGAAGCCCAGGCTTGCACTCATCCAGCGTTGGGATGTTTCGTGTCATATAGTTCTACCAACCTTTCGTAGGTCACTTCGTTGATCGATTTGTAGGCGTCCGCCCGTGTCCTGAGTTCAGCCAGCAACTCCGGGCTGCTGACCCCCTCCACCCATGAGGCTTGCGTCCATTCCTCCCGGAGACTGTTGCTGAAGCGGCTGAGCGCCTTCATCACCCATTCCGTTACCGGGTGATCCTGCCACGCCTGGAAGTCCTCCGGCGTTGGATTGTGCTTGTCCTTCGGCATGTGCATCCGCCTCGCCTAGTTTCGAGCCCACCTCGACGCCGATCTGCGCGGTCTGGGCCTTGGTGTATTCGGTCCTCGCGTCATTGAGGTTCTTCTCGCTGACGGTCTTCTCAAGTTCCGCCACGACATCGGGCGGCGGGCCGGATGGCGCCGGTTTCGCGGGAACGAGCTTGTCGATGTCCTCGATGTCGCCCGCCTGATATACGCGGGTCAGAAGTTCGTGCTGGTCGACGTTCGGATCACCCTTGCCGGTCTGCAGGAGGAACTGAGCCCGCGCCATTTTCTGCATGCGCGTCGCGCTCTCGGGGTCACTGACAGGACGAACATCCATGTCGGCCGCGTTGAAGTCGGTCGCGAAATTCGCCTCGTCATCGTCGAGGACTTCGGCATAGTCCTGAGCAACTGCATCACCGCCGTAGCGGGCGAGGTTCTGGTATAGCAGGCCGAATTCTTCGCGCTCCGAGCGGAACACCCGCTTGTAGACGGCTGTGTAGACCTTGAGCCCCTGCTCGATCAGCGCGAGCGTCGTGCCGACCTGGCCGTTGTTCGATGCGTCGCCGCTGGTCACGTCCTTGAGTGCGGCGATGTCCTTTGCTGCCCCAAGCATGAGCTCAAGCAGCTGGAACGTGATAGGGGACTGGCTCGGGAAAGTCCGCTCAACAATGCCCTCGCGCAGTGCAGCGCCGGACGACGAGACTGTCTTGTACTCGCCAGGCTCAAATGTCAGCGACGAACTCTGCCCGCGCCCCTGAAAACGCAGCCCAGACGCAATGAATCCGCCGCCTGCAATGACCGCGGTCGCATAGTCTCGCATCTGGTTGATGCAGCTGTTGACGATTGCCGTGAGCGGCTTGAGCAGGTGGCCGAAGCCGATGCCGTAGAACTTGCCCTGTGGATGCGGAAAGAAGTCGAACTTCACGTAAAACACGTTCGGCTTGATGGTGATGTTCGGCGTATTTCGCCCCGGAAGAGGATCGCCAACCTCGATGTCGTCGGGACCGAAATTCGCCTCGACCTTGAGGACCTGCTGCGATTCTTTGTCCACGACGATCAGGTACGGCTCATCGATGCCGTCATCGTCGAGGTCCATCAGCCGATGCTGCTCAAGTAATAGCCGCGGCGCCTCCGCGTCCTCGCCGATCTGCGTCAGTTCGACCGTTCGGTATTCGCCCGAGCGCATGCGCTGGCGGATCTGATACGGATATTCGCCGTCAAGTTCTTCGGTGGTGCGCGGCACAGTTTTGAGTGACTTCGCATCCATGTCGACGACGAGTTTGAGTGCGGGAAGGTAGGCGGAATGGAACTTACCATGCGCCCACCAGCATTTCTTGAACCCGCAGCCGACGATTGGAAGCTGCAGGAGCAACGCGTCGGTGTCCGCCTCCCAATCGTCCATACGGTACATGACGTAAGTGTTGAGATATTCGCGGACCCTCTGGGCTCGCTTGGTCTTGGCTCCAGGCTGCGTGATCCACTGCGGTTCGGCCTCGGGAAGCGGCTCGCCGCCGGGAAGCCCGGGCAATGGCTGACCTTGTGGAGCGGCTTGAGCGGGAGCCTTACGGCCCTTGTCCGATCCGATCACCTTGACCTGAATGACCTCGTCGCCCTTGACTATGGCCGGATAAGCACGGGCGTTAAATTCGATGGCCGCCTGTGTCAGGATCGGGAAATGCGCGTCGCTGCACCCTTCCCACGGCCAATCTGGCGCCTCAGTCGGCTCTTGCGCTGCGACCCGAAGCGCCTCTTCAACTGCCAGTTGCCAGTCTTCCCGCGATTTCAGGTCGCGTTCGTAATCCTCGATCACGTCGGTGCCGAGCTTCGTGAGTTCGGCATCAGTCATGATGTGAGAAAGGTCACCCTCATGGGCGGCCAGCATGTCTAGCGCGCGCGGCTCTACCGTTTCCGCCTCTTCCTCGGCATCGTCGATGAGAACCGGCGCGCTAGCCACAAATCAGATGCCTGCCGCGCCGCCTTCGCCGGGGAAGGCCTGCCCAGCATGCTCCGGCTTCTTGCCGTCATCCTCCCGCATGGCTTCGGCGACGTCCTTGTTCGCGCTGTTCTCAGCACTGTCCGTGCCGTCATCGCCGCTCACCTTGGCGATCGACATGTCTTCGTCAGCAAGTTCGGTCGCCTTCGTCTCGGCGCTGGTCGCGGTCGACGGCTTGTCCTTCGTCGTGTCAGTTGCCTTGGGGGCCGTTTTCTTGGTCGTCATCGGTCGTTTCCTTCTCGATTTGGGCGATACGCGCCCGGATGGCCCCCACGTTTTCGGAAAACCCCGGCTTCCCCTCGCGTGCAGCAAGCTTGGCACGCAGCCGGACTAGTTCGCTCTCCGGCATCAGGTGCGGAAAGCGAGAATTCGGAATGCGCCAGCGGCATGCGTGAGGCTGCCAGCGGTCGGATTGACGAACTTGATCGCCAGCGTGTCAGCGGCGCTCACTCGGGCGCCAGCGATCCCTGTCGAGGTCGCGTTGACGGGCGGCGATACAAGGACGGTGTCTGCCGTAGTCAGGCCAGGAACCGAGAACGTCTGCTCGACGGTCGATGCCGCCGCAGTCGCGGCAGGCGTCAGGACCGGCGTAAAAAGGCGAATAAGCGTAATCGGCGTGCCGTTGCCGGGGTTGCCATCATCGACAGCGATTGCACCGAAATTCGTCGTACCCACCACGCGGTCTCCCGATAGAACTACCGGGCAAGGACATTACGCACGGATTCAACGCAAAATAGTGGGCTTAATTGTAGCCGGAGCGACGCTTGCGTTTCCGATCTTCGTCGTCCTGATCGTCAAACGCCATGGGCCAGTCGGCAGGAAAATTGTCGTCCAACACGCGCGCCAAGGCATCGAGCATGTCGTCATGCATGCCGACCGGGAACGGCAGGAATTCTTCGTTGACGAACGCCGCAACGAGGTCATGCGACACACCTTCGTAATTTGTCTTCATCAGTCGTTGCGGCATGTAAATGCGCCCGCTCTCGAACCACGGAATTAGGCGCCGGATGCGATCAACCTTAGGCATTGAGCCCGCCAGTTCGATGATCGGGAAGCGATAATTCTCCCGGTCTTGCCGATCCTGAATATGCTCAATGTCCGCCATCATGCCATAGCGCTCGTATCCGGTCGCGAGGGGCTGCCAGCGGCGGTGCCAGGACATCACGAGGTCTGCCCGTTGTGTCAGGCTCAACCGGTCGCGCACCATGTCGAGGACGTAGATGTTCTTGTCGGCACCAAGCCCCAGAACCCAACCCGCAGTAAAATCGCTGTCTTTCTTCTTCGCGCTCGCCGGGTCGAAGATCATGTAGATGTTCAGACCGAGTCCGTTGACCTGGGAGAACCGCAACCACTCCTGCTTGAACCCCTGCGTTTCATCGGCCTTCGGATCCTGCAGCATCTGGCACGCATAAACGTAAGGCCCCTGGTCGCGCCGCTTTTCTGCCAGCTGCTCTCGCGTCAGGAATACAGGTTCGCCTTCCACTGTTCCGTCTTTCGTTGCCGGATAGATGCGAGGGCGCACGGTGCCCCGCTCCATGATCGTCCGGTAGGTATCGTTGAAATGATATCGTGTGCCGATGAAGCGCCGCCGGCCGCCGTGGGCGCCAAGATTGTAACTCAGCGCCAGCGCGTCAGTCGTCTTCGCCATCATGTCCGGCGACGTGACGGACTCTCGCGTCACGATATCATCGTAGATGAGCAAGCTGTAATGTTTCGATGTCGGCTGGCCATCCACCACGCCCCATGCCTCGATCGTCGCCTCTTTCGGGTTCGATTTGCGCTTGACGACAATGCCCTCGTCCTCTGACCACTTTGGGCTTTCTTTCGCTGGGTTGGCGTAGAGGATTTCTGGAAACCAGCCTTTCAACGTCTCGTTCAATTCGAACTCGCGTTTGATCTGGCGCAAGAACGCTTTGGCAATCGGTCGCGTGTGAGAAGCTAGGCCGATGGTAATCTCGGGATCGTTCAGGATGTCCTGGATCGTCAGCGCGAACGTGATGACCGTCGACTTGTAATGCTCACGCGCCCAGAGGTCGATGAAGCCATCGGGTTCTGCTTGCACCTCGCGGCACCGATCGAACACCCAATCAGTTTCGCAATCCTCACGGCCCAATCCGTAGCGCAGCAGAAAAAACAGATCGTTGCGGCACAGCCAGCGCAGCGCCTCAGTGGGGTCTTTGTTCGCTTCGTGCGCTTGCCGCTTCAAGCCATCCAAAAACTTCGGGTAGTTCTGGCGCTGCGAGGGAATGAGTGTGCGTTGCATTCAGATCGACCCTGTCCTTGAACGCTTGCACGTCCGTGTGCTTACCGATGATTTCCAACGCCCTCAGAGCGCTCGGGTTGTCATCAGCCTCTTTGCATCGCTCGTGCATCTCGACGGCCCTGAGCAGCACCCAGGCGGCGTCTATGCGGGTTTCTGCGGACCGTTGTTCGATCGCTTGGGCAACGGCAGTGGCGATTTCAGGTTTCCTCAAGTTTTCTTCACCGATGGAATATGCGGTCTTGGCGCTGTATCCGGCCCGTATTGCGGCCTGTGTCGCGTTTAGATCGATGAGATATTCTGCGACGAACCGCGTCTGTTTCGGTGTCACATCGTCGCTCCCAATCGAATGCGCCGCACGCGCCCCGAACCCACACGGGACAACGCTCCTGCGCGCTCGAGCCTCGCGATAATGCGGCAGACCTCTGTGCGTGTCTGGATACCCAACTGATCGCAGATCATGCCATAACTGGGTGCGATGCCATCACTTGCGATCATCGCGCCGACGAACTGCAGGACTTGCGCCTGGCGTCGTGCCGGGCGGCCTCGTTGCTTGACGATGCGCATCACCCCTCCCCTGCTGTGTGGTGTGTGGAAATGTCGATCAGTTCGGCATCGGGAAAATGCTCTTTCGCCGCGGCGAGGATGCTTTGCGCACCGACGAGTTTTGCCACCTCGTCCGGCGTCATGAAGATCACATCGGATTTTCCGGCCGGCGGCTTCGTACCGATCGCAACGACGCAGCCAGAGACCGGGTCCGTCCCGTACTGGTAGGCATCGTCAGGCGTCTCCAGGGCCTCCATGCGGGCCTTGGCGGCTTTCCAGCCCCGAACCATCGCCGCGGCCTGTGTGCGCGTCTCCTGGGCATCCATGCCGAACACAGCCGCATCGAACAGCGCCTGCTGCTCCATGAGCCGCTGGTACAGTTCCGGATCGACGACATGCAGCGATGACAGCCGCCACCGGCTCGTGAACATCTCTTCGGCGAGGGCGGCGGTTTCGAGCGCTTCGGCGTCGTGGTTCTTCATCGAGCGCCCTTTCCAAAATTGCAGGACGCGCACAGCGTTTGGAGATTATCGAGTTGCGACAGGCCGCCTTTCGAAACCGGAATCACGTGGTCGACGTGAAGAGAAACGCCTTGGCCCACACCAACGCCGCATGAGCAGCAGCGATGGCCGTCGCGTTCAAAGACATCATACCGAATTTTCGGAGTGATCTTCGCGCGCTCCTGCGCAGCCCGAACAATCGTCCAGCCACAGATCTCGACGCACAATTCGACGCACCCGTCGCAGATGAACGAAGCGGGACCAGCGATGAGCTTACGCACCTCGTTCGGCAACTTGCCGCAGAACGAGCAGAACATCACAACGACACCTGTGACGCGATGACGCAGCCGACGTCAAAACCCTTTTTCATGTGCGTGCGCGTTGCGTGCGTGTGTGTGACTATCCCCTTTTTTAAATATTGTGTCATTACGTCACTCCTAACGCTGAAGCTGCTGGGAAAGCTCGGAAAAACGGCGGTGACGCATTCGTGAAATCGCGTCAGCAATGCGTCATGATCGCGGTAATGCGTCACGACGCCGCGCCCGCACGTGACACGATTAGCGTCATCGATGACGCATTCCGGATATGAATGCGTCATTGCGTCATTGCCGTGAGTTTTGAATGACTTAGAATATCGTCCTCCCGTTCCCGGCTTCGGATGCCGTTTTCGGGTTGATGACAACCTGGTTCACCATCGCGCGCTCAAGAGTGCCCGTTGCGACACGGCGGTACTCATCGCGCGCGGCGTTGATCGACCAGTTTTCAAGGCCGTCCTCGTTAAGGCTAAGGCCGGATGCCCATCGTATCTGAGACTCCCGTTCGGGTTCGATCGACGGGATATTCTCCTTGAGTTTCCGGCTGAAACCGTTCTGCGACCACGGGAACTTGCCCTCACCGTTCTCCTGGAAGTACCAGCCCGCAAAGCTGGCGAAGAGATCGCTGGGTTTGACCTTCGATAGTGGGTCAACGACGACGCATTCCCGGGCCCATTTGCCGACCGCGTTATTTGCGTCCTGCAGGTCCGAGATTGCCTGTGTCATGCACTTGGGCGGATCGTAGAAGCCGCGTGCGCTGAGCCGTTGCCACCCTTCCAAGGCCCACCAAAAAACGCCAGTGAGTTCTTCGGCGATGATCTTCTCTGAAATGCTGTCGTAGCCGACAGGCTCCGCCTCTGTCTCAGCGCGAACGCGCGTCATCGGCATGATGAGCGAGCGGTTATAAACAGCGTCAGACCCATCCTTCACCTTGAAGAGATTGTTCATGGTCAGGAGGACAGGAAAGCCGAATTTCACGCCATCGATCGACGTCTTGTTTTTGCGCGTGACGTTCATTTTTTCGCCGGTCACGATGTTCTTGTAGTTTTCGGCGTCGAGGGTTTCGCCCTGCCCGACCGCGTCGTCAGCGATCCAGCCGCGCTTCCCGAGCAATGTTTGAAGGCCGAAATCCTTTTCGATCTCACGCACCTTCATTGCAGACGTCGTGCCGTCGCCAAGCATGGCCCGTACGATGTCGGACACCTGGGTCTTGCCTGTGCGAGATCCCCCGTGGATCAACAGTCCCTTGCGCTGCGGCCGGGTTTTCTTGGCCACCAGCGAAGCGCCCAGCCATTCCTGGAATGTCGATATTACCGACCTGGCTTCATCTGCAGGCTTGTCCGAAAAGGCCGATGCAAGGAACGCCAAGAAGGTGGGGCACTCTCGGGGGCCGTCGATCCTGACGCCGATCCTGAATTTCGCGTTGAGTGCTGGAGAATGGCCACCCCTTTCCATTGTGCGCGGATCGAGCGTGCCGTCCTCCGCAATAATCAGCCCGTGCTCGTCGAACACGACTCCCGGGGACATGTGCCGGGGGTTGTCGATTATCCATCGCTCTGCGGCGTTCAGCAGCGCGGCGGCTGGCCTGAACTCAAGGCGAGCCGCGGCTTCTTGGATAAGCACGCGCAATAGCTGATCACGCGCCTCGTCCCAAGCGGACCAAACCCCCTGCTCGTAGGAGTATATGACACCGCCCGTCGCCATGATCGGCCCGTAACGGTCTTTCCACACGCCAAGTGCGGCAACGCCAAGTTGCACGATGTCATTGGTTTTAGCATCGCCGCGGGGCTTCTGGAGCGGATCCTCGACGGTGGGGACGAGTTTGAGCGCGTTGTTGCCACTGACCATTGGCTGCGGCCGTGGCTTGTCGAAGCCCTTGGCGCGGCCGGTCGCGATGAGATTGCGGATCTTCTTCTCTTCGGCGTTCCAGTTCCACGTCGATTCCCCGACCGTGGACGTTGCGACCAGCAGGCGATCGAATATCTCTTCGTCGGTAAAGCCTCGGGCGATCATCGATGCAGAGACGCGCAGCTGCGTGCCGTGTATGTCGGCGCCGATCTTCGCCAATTCGGCATCGACATCGATCGAGGGATTATATCCCGCCTCACGCGCATACTGGAGGAAAGGATCATCTTCACGCGGCGCACCGGCGGAAGTTTTCACCTTACCCTGAAGCAATACCCGCTGGCTGGACGCCCATTCGGCCAGCTCATCGAAATCATGAACACGACCCGTAGTCTCGACGACCTCGCAGATGAAGGCCTGACCATCGTAAAGCTCGAGCGTGGCAGGCTTGGAGTTCGTGGTGCCCGGCAACCGCATGATGCGCGCCAGTTCAGCACATTGGGTATCACCCGCCAGGATCAGCGCGAGCTGGCGCAGCGCGGATTGCACGCGCTGCCGCTGCTCGCTGACACCCGACACGTCGACGGGTTCCTCGAGCTTCCAATAGGCGTGCAACCCGCCACCCGAATTGACGATGAAGGATGGTGGATGCGGGAGATGCGCAAGGACGGTCAGGACATCATCGCCCTTCAGCCCTTCCTTGGCGCAATCGATATCGACCCAAAGCGCCGGGCACGATGCGACCGACGCCAGGTTGCCGGAGGTAGCGCCGGGCACGCGCGTGCAGACACCGAAATACAGCCCCATGCCGGGGCCGTCTTTCTTCTCGCAAAAAGCGGCGCGCTGCTCGGACGTGTCAGTCATTTGCGATAGCGCGCCCGCTTCGCCCTTCACGTTCGGGCACGCGCGCAACTCGATCACGCCTTCGGCATCGCCGAAAAGCGCGTTCAGGAAGTCAGTGCTGGCCGTGTAATCTCTACCGCGCACCAAGAGCCTCCTTCGCACGAAAAAACGCTGTCGGCGTCGGGGGCATAGGGTCGTCGAGCGGCGCGAAACCGGCTTCACGATCGAGCCTGTCGCAGCGCGCCGAGACGAGTTTCAGCGCATAATGCTTCACGTCCTGAGTAGCCCTTGGAAGCCACGATTCACGGATCGCCTCGACCAGCTCGTCGGAGTCGGTGGCGGTGCGCAGGTACTTCGCAAACGCACCGAGCCGCGGTTCCGACGCGAGTATCTCGAGGTTCAGCTTTCGGCGCATCACGCGATAGGTGCGGCTCAGGCGCTGCTTCTCCTCCATTTTCAGATCGAGTTGCGACTTCGGCTTTTCAGCCTTCGCCTGCTTGCGCTGCTGGGCAAGCGGGATCGCTTGCGCGGCGTAGGCACCGAATAAATCGGTCATGCGGCCTCCTGCCGAAACAGGAAGGGCGCTCCACACCGCTGAAGAAATGCGACGGCGCTATCTACGCTGCGAAACACGCCGCACGGGAAACCGGCATTGGTAAGCCAGTTCAACTGCTCGGTCTGCGCGAGAGACAGCGCGCCGGTTTTCGCCTTGAATTCGATGAACGCGACGCCGCCGCCAGGCCACAACGCGGTGATGTCGGGCCAGCCCGCAACCATCCCTTCGCTTTTCGCGCGGCCAGCCTCCCACTGTGATCGCTTACTCGCGTTCGGGGTGGCTACGAGCTTCACGCGCGGCGCGAGATCCCTGACCCGCTTGCGGAACCGCAACTGGATCTCGAACTCGCTGCCGGCGTCTGCGACCGAGGGGGGATCGACGTGGAAAATCATCGCTGAAGTTCCCGCACCGCATTCGCGGTCGAGAGTTCGAGCAGATTGCGTTGAGCAACCACTGAGACGCTGAGCGCATCCTTTAGTTGGCGCTCAAGTTCGCGGACGCGGTCAAGCGCCGTGTCGCGCTCGAAACGGATCATGTCGATGTCATCGTTCATGCGGCCAACCTTTCGGAATGAGCGCACCCCAGATCGGCGCGAATGCCACAGCGTGGACACGGCGATCGATCAATGGACGGGGCAACAGTTTTGGGCGGCAGGCTCGGCTTGATCTCTACGGGCGACGACAGGATAGCCTTCAGGACGCGCGGTTCGCCACGCGAACCTATCCCGTAAAGCTGGGGTTTGCTGGTCGGCTTGCCTGCGGTTCGCTTGCCGGATGCCACAATCTCGACGATGCGGCTGGACCGGAAGCGCTCGACACGGATCATGCCGGCCACTTCGAGGAAGTTGACGATATCGGCGGCACTCGATCTGCTCTGCGCATCAATCGCACGCGCGATGCGATAGTTGCTCGGACACGGCTCGCCAGCATCTGCGGCCGCAACGATCATGCGTAGCGCCACGCGGACGCGCTCTGGAACGGCTAGCATGCCTGGGCACCCAAGCCGCGCTTGATGCGACCCCAGATGCGCGTGCAACTATCCTGCGGAATGCCGAGCGCCTGCCCCGCCTCCTTCAGCGTGCAATCGTGGTCAGCGACATACGCGGCGAGGTCGTCCGCTCGACGACGAGCGTCTGCGGTGCGGCGCGCTTTGAGTTGGGCGAACGTCACGCCTTCACCGCCTTGGGCGTCAGGCGCGCCAGCAATGCGTCGATGCCGTCGCGGGCCGCTTCCAGCTCCTTGCGACCGGCCATGATCTCGTCATCTTTGACCTCGCCATCTTCCAGCGCGACGACCAGCGTGTGCGCGGCCTTCATGACTGCGGAGAGCTTGGCGTGATCGGTCGTGGTATCGGCCGCGACCTTCTCAACCAGCGCATCGGCGTCGCGCGTGAAGCGCCCGTTGAAGATCGCTTTGGCGCGGTAGAAGGTGGTCACGTCCATCGCCGAGTGACCAGCGACATAGAGCGCGGCGCGGTCGGGCGATTTGCCCAGCGCCGAGCCTAGATCGGCCCAGGTCAGGCCGTCCTCAGCCTTGATCTTGCCGAGCGCCGAGCCGAGCGCGTTAAGGATGTCTGACGCGGAAACCATGCGATGTTTCTGCGTGGATGCACGGTTCGGCATTCAGCTATCTCCGCCGTTATGGATGTTGTTGACCCCACCCCGTTCGCTGTCGGCTCGCTGGTCGAGGGGATTGTGCGCAGGTTGTTCCTGTTGCGGACGGGTGCCGAGGCAGATCGCAACGCATTCCAGGACACAGAAATTGCAGATGAAAACGGTCGGCCCAGCGATCAGCTTGCGCACCTCGCGGTCGCTCGACCCACAGAACGAGCAATAAAGCGTGGTGTCAGCCATCTACCGTTCCTCCCCGTTGCGAGACTTGCGCAGGGTGTTTGCGGCGATGCAGGCGAACGCGAGGAAGCTGCCGACGAACAGGGTGAGGACGATGGCGAAGGCGGTCATGCGGCTCGACCTTGGTTGTCGTTATCAGCGCGCAACACAACGGAACCGGAATGACGCATTGCGATCCGATCGAGCGTGCGGGCGTACCAGACCGCAACTTCCTGCGGCGTCGGCTGCCGGACGCGGCGTGTACTCATGGCCGCGCTCCATGCTGAGCGTCGGCAGCGCATTGGACACGGCTTTCGAACAAGGCGAGTTCGGCGCTAAAGCTGCTCGCCGCATTTCCAGCATTCTCGCGCCACGTCGCACAGGTGACGAGACGTGCCAGCGGCTGGGTCGTTGTAGCCACTGGCACGTCGGCTTGAACCGGCGTGAGATCACTGGGGAGTGTCACCGGTTTTCCCGTTGGAGCGACCCGAACGGAACTCATGATTTAATCTCGCGGCGCGGGCAGAGCGGACCTTTGCAGGTCTTCTCGGCTCCAGCTGGGCAGATGCAGCCGTGAGGCTCGGGACCGGATGTCCAGACAATCGGCTTACCGATCTCGCCATCCGTGTGCGAGCAACCGAACACCGAGCAGAACATGCCGTGTGTGTGCCTGAGCTTCATGCTGCCTTCGCCTGTTCTGGCTTCTCGCCGAAAACATCGGGGCGCAGGACGTGACGCGAAATTTTGGTGACGCCCTCGACACGCAGGACGTGCTCAGCGCCGACCCTGCCCGTTCGATACCAATGGCTGACCAGTGGTTGCGTGACGCCCAAAGCAGCGGCCGCTTCCGTTTGCGACGCCTGCTTTTCGATCCATTCGGAAATCAGTGAAGTGCTCATGGAAGGATTATCTACAACGCGGTTGTCACGAATGCAACAACCGTTTTGTACCACGCGCGATCACAACGATGTTGTAAACCCGTGGGCGATGACCCCAGCCGAAGCAGCAAAGAAGATTCGCAAGGAGCGTGAAGCCCGAGGGTGGAGCACGATTACACTTGCCGACCGTGCACGCTCATTCGCGAAGGAGGACGGCGACGAGATCAAGTTGACACAGCAATCAATCTCTCGCTTCGAACAAGGCGGCGCGATGAAGCTGCCGAGTTGGTTGCGTTATGTCTGGAAAGCGTTCGACGGTCACGACGGCGAAACGGAAAACGATCCCTATCTAGGCACCGGCAAGGACGATGACAGCGTTATGATCAAGCTGTTGCCCACCTTTGCGGGCATGGGCAGCGGCGGCACCGGCGAAGGCGACGAAGGTCGTATCTCGTTTTCGCGCGATTTAGTTGAGCGCGAATTGCGAACACCAGCCGATGCCCTCCTTGCAATGGTGGCCGAGGGCAACAGCATGGAACCTGATTTTCGCGGAGGCGACCAAATACTTGTGGACACCAGGCGCAAGTCTCTGGCCCAGCCGGGCGCATTTTGCATGTGGGACGGCGACGGCCATGTGATTAAGTATTTGGAGCGCATCCCCGGCACTGAACCAGTTCGGGTCAGAGTAGTCAGTGCAAATGGGCTATATGAACCGCGTGAACATCTGCTAGACGAAATAGGACTCATCGGGCGAGTTGTTTGGTTTGGCAGGCGGGTACAATGAAAACAGTAGCGGGGACAGTCGTATCTTTATTAGCGCTAACAGCCGCGTCTCCGAAGCGGATACCTGCGCCCCCGCCGATCGTGCAGACCAATACCCCACCGCCAGTTTATGTTCCGCCACCTCAGCAAGAAAGGTACGGAGATTGGGTTGTCGGTCAGTCGGGCATGGTAGCCTTCATCGCGAGCACAACAAATCCGTCTGATTCAGCGTTTGGCGTGTATTGCAACCAGGACTGTGTCGCATTCATAAATCCCAGGATATCGTGCGACCACAATCACCAATTCCCCGCTCTCGTGAACTCTAAAGATGGCGCGTTTGCCGTCACTCTCACTTGCAAAGTGACGAAAGAGATTACGCTTTTATCTATGCCGCTGACCAAGCCGATATTGGACGCCATGGATATCGGGGGCGAGATCGGCATAGCATTTCCCATGCAGAGCGGCCAATTTCAGGTGGCGCGCTTTTCGCTCACTGGCTCAATGAAAGCGACGCTCCGGGCCTACGCCCTCTCTCCTGCCAGTAAGGAAAAACCGGGCGAGCAGGGCCTTCGCGACCAAACGTTGTAGAAATCTACAATTCTGTTGTTGACACGATAACAACACCGTTGTAGCACCCCTCTTGTCAGCAATCGGGCTGACAGGAGATGGTACGTGGCAGCGCAGGCAGCAGCAAAAAAGCCAAGAGCAAAGAAAGCGGTTGTCGAGGCCGTGGCCGTCGAGCCGGTCATCCAGGCGATCAAGGGCATGTCTCGCGACATGGATTGTCGCGGTCACAAGTTCGAAGTGGGCCAGACCTACGAGATCGACGGCAACATCAAGACCTGCGCTCGCGGCTTCCATTCCTGCCCGACTGACGATGACACGTCGCCGCTTTCGGTGTTCGAATACTACTCGCCGGGAACGTCGCGCTATTTCGACATAACGGCGGCGGGCAAGACTGATCGTGAAGGCAACAAGATCGCCAGCGCGAAGGTGACCATCGGCGTCGAATTGACGTTGCACGAACTCATTGGCCGGTTCATCGCATGGGCTACCAAGAAGGCCGGTGGCCAGTTAGCGGCATCGAACAGCGGCGACTACGGCGCGGCATCGAACAGCGGCGACTACGGCGCGGCATCGAACAGCGGCTACTACGGCGCGGCATCGAACAGCGGCGACTACGGCGCGGCATCGAACAGCGGCGAATCCGGCGCGGCATTCTCCACTGGGTATGGCGGCAAGGTCATGTCGGAAAAAGACGGCTGCTCGCTTCACTGCGACGAGCGCGACAGCGATTACAACATCGTGTCGGCGGCATGCGGCATCACTGGTCGCGACGGCGTCAAGGCTGGTCAGTGGTACGTGTGCCGCGACGGCAAGCTGGTCGAGGCGTCCGCATGACCGGTATCTTGTCACAGGTTGTAGAGAGCGAGGGGGTGCCGGAAAACCCTGCTGCGTTTCCGTTCGCTGGTGAGCGTGACGCTTACGGTTGCGGCATCCGTGAATCGTCGCCCGGCATGTCCCTGCGCGACTGGTTCGCTGGGCAGGCGCTTATCGGCCTTTGCACGACACTCTCGGGAACGACCGTCCCCAAGTACGACAAACTCGTACGTGACGCATTCGCTTTTGCCGACGCCATGCTCGCAGCACGCAAGGTCACCGACAATGCGTGACCTTCCCTTACAGGACGCCGTAGATACGGGCGCTTCCCTTCGGGACCGGGCTACTCATGCTTCGCACCAAGCCCCTGCGGGTCTTGGCCATCCGGTGAGTATCCCTAGCGCGGGCAAGAAATTCTCTGCGTTCGACGACACCGACTGGCACGTTCTCGCTCAAGATATTGCGGCGCATTGGGCGCATCCAGAAGAGGTAGCGATTGCCTATCAGGCCGCTGCCGAGGCCATCAAAATCCTGCGCCGTGAACTCGACCGCCGCGATCGCAATGAACTTCGGAACTGCATCAACTGGGGGCCGTGCAGCGAAAACGACGGCCCCATGGGTGAACCGAAATGACCCGCCTCCCCTACCCCGACGAAGCGCTCGCAACTGACGACCGCACAACCCGCGCTCGCGTACTGTGCCAGTCGCACATCGAACGGCTGAACAAGGCGATCCCGCTGCTGCCGGAATTCGGTGACGGCTACCTCGCCCGCCAGAAGGTCGCACAGTTGGTCCGCCTGCTGCCGACGATCAACATGCTGAACGCGGGCATGCACTTAGGCATGCTGGGTCCGAACGGCCTTGGACCCTGGGTGGACATGGTCTGCACTGACGCTGCTGCGGTTCATTACGCGGCGCTGGCCGACGAAGCTGAAAGGATCGCGGCGTGAGTGTCACCGACGACGCGGTTCGCGAACGCCACGGCGTGGCCTGTCGCATGGCTGGCAATAAGGAAACCAGCATTACGGTCTGGGAAGACGGCCAATGGGTCTGCATCGATCCGAATTTCGAAATGCGATTTATGACGGCTTACCAAGCCCGTTACCTCGCCTCGAAACTCTATCGCCTGTCTCGCCGCATTCGCGCACGCTCGGAGACGGATCAGTGACCACCCCCCTCCCCCGCTACGTCGATAAGCTGGCGTCCGCAGAAGGGCCCGCAACGCGCTGGCTCAGGCTGAACGCCGCCGCAATCTCGCGAGAACACGCTGCGATGATCGCTGAAATCCAGGCACAGAAGAAGGAGCAGGTGCGATGAGCCGCCTTGATTGGGACAATCCCGAAGCGCAGACCGAAACGTCTGGCCGCCTATTTGAGGCTGAGGTTAGGTTCGGCTTTTACATTCCCGACGACGTGGAGCCGTCCGCTGAGCAGCTAAAAGAGTGGCTGTTGTGGGAGCTGAGTCTCGCGAGCGAAATCAAGCACGCTAATCCGCTCTGCGACCACGAGATGGACGTGCACAAGGCTGAACTGGTTCACGTAACCGATCGCGGCGGGCGTCACGTCACCGAGTGGGCAGCGGCAGATGCCGGTGGTCGCCGTTCTGGTCGAACTCGCTTCGTGCGCGAGGACCCCGCGAAATGACCCCCCTGATCCTCGGCCTCACCCTCGTCTCCATCGGTTGCCTGTGCATCCTCTGGGTGGAGGATCTGGCAAAGTGAACGCCTTCGAAACCTACGCGAAGGCCGCGAAAATCCGCGTGATGCAGCCGCAGAAACTTGTTGGCAGCATCAAGACGAGAAGCGCCGGCCGCGAGCGCTATGCCGAAATTCTCGCGGAAATCCGCAGCAGGATCACGAACAACAATCCCGATCCACTGCACAAGTACCTCGCAAGCATCGCGAGCGAGCTGGCGCAGTTTCGGGCCGAACTGGAATTTTATTGGGAAGGGGACGGCGCGGAAATGCGCGGCCTCGCCAAGGAAATCGAGTGGGCGATCGCCTGCTGCGATGAACGCCTGGACCTGCCGCGGTGGCCGGTTCGGGAATTGGAAGCGGAAGGACTGACACAATGAACGCAGTAACGGAAACCAACACGAACACGGCCGTCGCCGTGCCTGGCTACGACCCATTTGCCGCCTACGGACAGGAAGCGGCGAGCGGCAGTGGCGCCTACCTCAAGTTCTCGAAGGGCGAATATCTGCTCGGCCAGAACGATGACGAGGTGAAACTCGAGACGCATCTCGTCGCCAACATGGACGAGTTGAGCATCGGCTGGATCCGCTGGGCCGATGGTAAGCCCGCCGAACGTCGCATGGGTGCGCTGGCACAGGGCTATAAACCCGAGGCCCGCGATGCGCTTGGTTATACCGACCAGGCGCTGTGGGAGAAGGACGACGAAACCGGCCAGCCGAAAGACCCGTGGAATTTCACGAACGAGTTGCCGATGGCCAATCCTGAAACCGGCGAGCAGATGACCTTCTCAGCATCGTCGAAGGGCGGCATCGGTGCGATCGGCAATCTCTGCAAGGCGTATGGCAAGGAATATCGTTCGAAGGGCGGACAGGTGCCGGTGATCGAGCTTGGCCGTGACAGCTACAAGCACCCGAAATACGGCAAGACCTACGTCCCGGTCCTTGCCCTGGTCGGCTGGCGCGATGCCATGCCGGACGCTCCGGTTGCGACCGACGAAGACGAACCCGCTGCCGACAAGCCCGCAGGCAAGACGCGGTTCTAATTCGCGTTCAACACGCGCTTCCGGGCGCAACACAACGCACGACGGGACGGCTTTAGGGCTGGAAAGTGCGGGGATATTTACTGATGTTCGTAGTGTTCGATCTGGATGGCACGCTGGCCAACTGCGATCACCGCATCCACCACATTCGCATGCCGGAGACGGCTGGCGCGGAATACCCAAAGCAGGATTGGCGCGCATTCTACGCTGCATGCGGGGACGATACGCCGATCCATCCGGTAATCGAGACGGCGCAGGCGCTTATCTCCGCCGGTCATCGCGTGGAAATCTGGACTGGTCGCAGCGACGAGTGTCGGAGCGATACGCGCAAATGGCTCATCGACAACGGGCTTGGTAAGCTGCCATCTCAAGGCCTCCGCATGCGCGCATCAGGCGATCATACGGCTGACCACAAGCTGAAACTTCAGTGGCTGGCCGCGAACGATAAGCCAGATATCATTTTCGAGGATCGTGCGTCGGTCGTCCAGATGTGGCGCGATCAGGGCATCATCTGCTGCCAAGTCGCGCCGGGAGATTTTTGATGAACACCGCCACCCCCCGCAAAGCCCCTTCGCGCAATTGGGAGCCATTCGCTCCAACGCGAAAGAAAGACGGCGATCTCGTTCTCACCTCACGCGGCTTCGTTCCCGTAAGGCAAGAGGGGGATAGGCGGTGAGCCTGATCGACATCCAAAAGCTGGCGGCTGAACCGTACTACGGCGCGTTCTATTCGCTGCGGTCGCTCGATCCCTTGTACCAGTCGGAGATTGGTGAACCACGTTGGTGGGAAGCCGACCTTGAAAAGGAGTGCGGCTGCAGCTGCAGACATTGCGAGCCGGAATGGAAGCGCGTCAAATTCGAAGCAGTCACTGCCGAGGATGCTTGGGAAATTGCCATCGCGCAATGTTCTGGCGAGTTGTGCGGGTACTATCCTGTCGGCCTTCGGGTTGCTGGCGCTGGCTGCAAAATGTGGGAAGGCCCACAATGACGACCCCCACCCCAACCAACGGCGGACGCTGTGGGTAAGCGAACTGCTCCCTACTGGCCCCTGACGCTGCGCCGCGACCTGGCTGCGGTTGCGCTCGACATGACGCTGCCGCAGTTTGAGCGCGCCGTCGCGTCGGGCGAATTGCCGCAGCCGATCATGCTTGGCGGCGAGGAGCGGTGGAGCGTGAAGGCTATCGAGACAGCGATCGGCAAGTTGACCGGGGAAGAGGTGGACGACTGGCGCACCAAGCAGCGCGAGGTGAATCGCCATGCCGCGTGAAGTCATTCCGCACGTCAAGCGCGTCACCGCAAAGGGCCGCGTCTATTACTATTTCAACACCGGCAAGCGCGACCAGCGCGGGCGTATCGTCTATGTCCCGCTTCCGGGCTTTGACGATCCCGCGTTCTGGCCGAAATACGCTACGCTTAAAGGCGGACGAACCAAGCGCGCGAACGTCGCTGCCGAGATGACCGTGCCGCGCCTGATCGAACTCTATCGACAGTCGCCGCAATGGCGCAACGATCTCACGCCGTCATCGCAGCGGCTCTACGGCATGGGACTGGACACGGCGGCCAAGAAGCTGTCGCTCACGCCTGCACAAGCTCTCGACGCCGCATTCGTGCGCGAGTTGATCGACGACATGGCCGAAACCCCGTCGATGGCGAACGCCTTTCTCCGCACGCTGGGCGCGCTCTATTCCTGGGGCCGAAAGCGCGGTCACGTCACGAACAACCCGACGATGGACGTCGAGCAATTCGAGGGTGGCGAACACTCGCCATGGAGCGACGACGCCATAGCGGTTGGCAAGGTCGCCACGGACCCGACAGTGCGGCTCGCCGTTCACATGATGCTATTCACGGCCCAGCGGATCGGAGACGTGTCCAAGGCCCGCTGGCAGGATTTGCGCGACGGCTCTTGGCGGATGACGCCCGAAAAGACGAAGCGGAAAAAGGGCGAGATGAAAATCCGCCTGCATTCGGATCTCGTCGCTGAACTGGCACGGCACGCGAAGGAGGGGCCGTTCATTTTTACCGGAGCAAAGGGGCCGATACGCCCCGCCACGCTGCGCGCTCGCATCCAAGCCTATATGAGCGAACATGGGCACAAGATCGTGCCCCATGGCCTGCGCAAGAACGCCGTTATCGAACTGCTCGCATCGGAGTGCAGCGTTGCTGAGACTGCGGCGATCAGCGGGCAGTCGCTCCAGATGGTTGAGCATTACGCCAAGCAACGCAACCAGGCCGAACTAGGCTCAGCGGCGATTCTCAAGTGGGAGCGCAAGGCATGACGAACACAAACGGAACGTGCAAACCGGTTGCTCGAACGGGAAAACTCTCCACCATGAGTCGAAACGATACAGTTAA
>APMI01003512.1_pt1 | contig 45810 bp, 51 predicted proteins | sample 667938 | NCBI WGS metagenome assembly APMI01 (sample SAMN01084076, study PRJNA167559) | wastewater metagenome | biome: Wastewater | place: Denmark: Ejby Moelle, Odense | collected 2011-11-28
TGCATGATTACTTAATTTTGGTTGTAAGCTGGGTTAGTGGTCACATCGATAATGTACTGAATAATTTCTGCATTTGCTGTTCCAGTATATAAAAGACCTAAGCCATATAAAGCACCACCACTTTGATAGTGACTTGAAGTATTACCATCTCCACCAGGCAGGAAGTTCTTCATTACACTTTTGTCTTTGTGGTTTTTGAAGATAATGCCAAGTGATGCAATAGATGAGAATTTGTTCCAGTGAGTGCACTTGCCAGCCCATGCTAAGTTCTCTTCTTTTTGTAGAAAAGACTCGTCTTGAGTGTAAGCTTGTAAGAAAGACAAGCTCATAATGGCACTTCCGTGAGAGACTGATACTTTTGGTTATATTTTCTTCAATAATCCTTGGTAATATGGGTCGGTTTTTGCTAAATGTTTCATCACGGTGTTTACAATTTGATCAGTAATTTAACCATCGATGAGCCCTTCCATTATTTTTCTCTCTTATTGCATTTCACTTTCAATGGGCATTGCTGAAAGTACTTTTTTGTTGAATCCGTGCCATTCAGAAACTTCTAATGCCAAAGTATACGCAACTTATTTCTGATTGGATTTTAAACATTAGTAAATAAGTCTTGATGCACTTTCGTAGTCTCCATTGGCATACAAAATTTGAAGGATATTGATGTATTCGTGGGGTGAAACTAAATTAAATACTAAGGTACATTTGCCAGGGATAACCAATTTTTCAGAAATGGCGTCAAGCATCACTTTTCTAAAGTTGATTTCAATGCTGAGGAGGTGAGGCAAAACCATTTCAACAAGCTTATGAATGCTCATTAAACCAGACACTCTTTTAAAGAGATCAATATCTCTGGTATCAAGTGAAATTCCCAATGGTAATTTAAGATCGCCCTTGACAATACTGTTATCAATGGCCACGTCGACGATCTTTCGATATTGTTTCTGTTCTGGGTCTGTAGTTTTCTCTTGGCATCCCTTGATGTACTTTTCAATAGCTTTGTTGATTAGGATCTCAGTGAAATCGTTCTGCTGCAGACTACTAATGTCGAAATTTTTGCCTGCTCTCAAAGCATAGCTCAGAGCTTAATCATACTCATTGAGATAGAAGTATATTTTGGCGAGAAGTAAGGCCACTAGTTCGCGGTCTTGAAAGTTAGGATCTTCAAGCAGATTTTCACTAAATGATGTAAAATGTACATTGAGTTGATATCATTGGCAATGTCAGTCCAATGCAAGTTAATGTTATCAAGCAGCTGTCTAATAGCCACTGCTTTGATCTCGTAATCGTCTTACTGGAGCAAACTTCGGTAAACACTCACTGTATTTATGGTCTTTGTCATTTTTAAATTATTTTTAAATTATATTCAAACTCCCGACTCTTTACAGAATTACAATGCCAAATTATATATTATTTAATCTTACATTATTCTTATTTAAAAATAATAGAAATTATTTAGAGAATATTTTGCGTGCATTTGATCTAGATTTTCATTATAGATTTATAGGATTTTTATTAAAGTTCCCTCCACAAATTAAACTGAACTGACTGCTTTTAATATAATAATTTAGCACATCAATGCAATCAGATAGAAAGAAGCTTAGAGACTTCAATCAAATTCCAGTTTCAGATGCAAAGGCACCCGATAACAAATTCAAGTCTTAGCGCAAGTACCATGAGAAAGAGCATCCGTTCAGCAAACCCTATCAACCAGCAGTGGAGCAATTTAGTGAGTTATAACAAATAATGAACCGCAGCCAACTCACAGCTGAGTTCCACAATGCTTTTCCCTTGCTTAGAGACTCTTACTCTCATTTACATGAGCCATTTGAACTATACTCTCATGAAGGTCTACCAAGAGACATCACTGTAATGAAACCCTTCATGTTAAAATGTCATGATACAGTATCCGACCATTTATGGAATCTACCTGAAGTGCTAGGAGTCAATATTCGAGATCTGTCCGACAGCGACGGTGAGCAAAGTAGAGAAAGTGGTGTGTAGGGCGCGAACACTTGATCACGATTTTAAAAATTGCCCAACTGATTATTTGATGATAAAAATATTTTTCTAAGTTTTTATTGAAACTAAATAATTGAGTATTCAAGGAAACAGTGTCCTAAAATTAGACTAAGAATAGAAGCATACCCTTGATGGTAAATAAAGTCGATAAAATTTAGTGATAATAATAACTAATAAACTAGCTAATCACATCGAAATGAATCAAGAACTGCTAACCACTTCGAAGGAACACGAGATGATCTAAACAAACTTCAAACAAGAGAGAGAGCACGGCGACTAAATGCCGTATCCTATTTAATCACAGATTGACATCTTAGTGGAAAATATTCAAATATATCTGGGAGCTCTCATGTCTACAGAAGCTACTGTTGAATAAATCGAATAAATAAAGAAAAGCCTAATCACACAGTTAGAGTTCATTAATTCTGACTTTTCTCACACTGAGAAATTAGTTTAGTTCAGTTAAACATTAGCAGCTAAGTATATCGATGCTGTCAACGCTGCCATCTAACAAGAGTACCTAGGGTTCCAAAAGGTTGCTAATTTCGGTAAAGCCATAAAATAATTAATGGCAAGGAGAGCTGATACTTAAAGTGAAGAATAGTTTGAAAGTTTGAATAAGATGATTAGCGAATTTCTCGGAGAGATGGAGACCATTCTGCTTGAGGATAACTATACTGTTAGCAGGCTTGAGAAGTATGATGCCGAAGACAACAACTTATAAAAAAGCTGTTCGTCTATTGACAAAGAGGTCGATCAACCTGTCCCATCGGATCATTACTGGCGTAAGTAAAAAATAGGTTTTCGAACTTTTCAACCACCTAAAGTGTTTGAGTTCATTCAGCCACCTTTACATCAGGTGTACATATCATAAGCAACAAAAATATATCACGATGCAGTGCCATTCAAAATTAAGTTTGTATGTTTGAACAGTTTAGACGAGCCCAAAATAGACACACCGAATTATTTTAGCAAAGATATCGATCCATAAAAAGCAGTGGTTCATTATTGTGTGCCTCACACTAAAAAATTAATAACTTACAACATCGACGATATCCATAAATTGCTGACTATATAGAAAGAGTACGCAACATAAAAGTAACTGGCCATAAACTGGCAATTTGAATAAGACACCCGCACAGTGATCACTCCCTAAGGACGCATATTCGGTATTAACTGCAGGACTACATAAGCCAAACAAGATTCGTCTTTGTACTAGATCACGACGGAGAAAGCTAGTAATAGAGGAAGAGTACCATAACCTAAACGAAATGCAGCTATTGTGTACTGTAACAAAGGTATTTATGTAATCGGTGGTAATAATTAACATGAGAAATGTTCTAGTAGGAATTTCAAGTACAGTCTCAAAGACAAAAAATGGCATTAAGTTTCGAACTCAAACGTTGCTTTGCGTAAACCAACAGTGTGTACGTTCAGAGACAGGTATATTTTCAAGATTGGTGGACTCAACTAGTTTGACTATATTAACAAGGTGATTTAAATGTACGATACTACCACTGATAAGTGGTCCATTGTAAGAGCTAATCCTAAAAATGTGCTTGAAGAAGTGCAGATTCTTGAAGATTCGATAGCAGTACAAATCGCTGAGGATCAAATTTATGTCTTCGCAGGTAAAAATTCTAATGGGTAATATATTATTTTATTTTAGATATCGCCATGATACTGGACTTGTTTTCCATCTTATGGAAATCAGAGAAAAAATCAAAGCCCCTGCCAAGGTTTCAGGAGATCTTTGGAATGTGAGCATAGGCAAGAAAAATATTCTATCCTTTTTTGGAGTATTTGCTCAATCGAACGTAATCGCACATGGAAACTGCCTTTACCCAATGAGGGGCTAAACTTGCAAACTTTAAAGAGTTTGATCAATGTCAATTTTTATTTTGTTAACTAGTTCAATGAAAGTAAGCGATTCAGCATTATAATAAATAAATAATTAAAATATGCTTTTTGTCTACCTTTTACTATTCTAAATTAGTAGGCATGAGAGTAATAAGATGAGAATAAGTAAAGGCTAATAAAATTATTATTTGGTCTAATGATCCAAAATAAGAATCAAACAGCAAATAAGGCTCCATTTCCATTTTCAGCCTACGTGCTTCGTTCTTACTCGTCAGAACCCGCAGACAACACTAGGATCAAACTGCAGCATAAGAACAGTAACGACAGCGACAGGTAGCAATAATAATTTTATGGGCTCATCAAGGGCTGCGGATTCAAAGACAACGAAATTTAACTATTGACTCATAATCATAATAATCTGCTGTCAGTTAAGCATGTCAAGCCTTAGATCATGTAGGAAATCAAAGTGAAAGCGCTAGATTGCTAATCGAGACTTAAGCGAAATTTGCATAGGAACAGGGATTGGAAAATTAATATGCCTAAGAGTCTCAGTCCAGTGAAGAAGAAGTACGTGACTGACAACAAGAGTTTGCAAGGATTTTTCAGATACCAACTTGTATCCCTGTTTACACTTTTAAGCCGACGAGAGGATTTCATAAACTCACTACGGGGTAAAAAGTAGCTGATGGGCAATCCCATGAAATACAACTAGCTTGAATAGAGACTCTAGAAGATGCTGTAATCGAAGGGTCGAGACAGAGGCCGTCAAAAATTCAATCATATAACAAACGAACAGCTCCGTGCAATAAGATACAAGTCAAAAGTCGTCAGTATTACCAACGGATCACCTTCCCCTTCAAAGAAGGATGCAAAAGTCGACGATTAATAGTAATAATAAGAAGAAGTAGAATAAGAAAAAGTGGATAATATGGATTTACAGACTTGGAAACGTAAAAATGGAGTTGGCTTCTATCAGAAAGTTTTTATTGTGAAAGGAGGATATGCTGATCTTAGAAAAGCTTTGGTTTAAAGAGGATGGTATGAAAATGAAGATGTATGGTCACCACATTATGATTTCAAATGGACAACAAAGATATGCGATATCAACTACTTGCAGCTAAAGAACCATCAATCAGTCAACCACTTCAATAATAATCATCATCTGACAAGCAAGTACGGAATCACCAGAAGACTGCGTACATTGATGCTTGGGCATAATGTAGATGCCGACAGGTTTTACCCTAGATGCTTTGATCTTGGTGACCAGGTCGACTTTGAAAATTTTGTATAGAATTTTAAGTACTCCTTTGCTTAAAGTGTTGTTAAGCGCTTCTTGGTGGATAAGAAGAGATATTAAAAGCTGGAATTGAAGATTCGTATTACAGTTGATATTCTTAGAAGGAGAGTACTGTCTTTCAGCAGTAAAATTAATGAAATAAACAAAGGAAATTTTCTCACTATAACTCCAGAAGAATGGTAAATCATCACTTAAACTACTGAGCGTAATTATCATTTAATTTAGTGACTGATTAAGAAAAATAGTAAAGACTCAAGCAGTGGCGTAAGAAAGATCTAGAACAAGATATTAGCATAGCAACTGATGACCCAGAATATGAATCTAAAGTATACGAAATATTTCATGAGCGTATCGTAGGCTATATATAAAACCTCAAAAAGAACGACCCACAAATCATCATGAACGGATTCAGAAACGTATGGATCGCTAAACCGAACTGTACTTCTATTTTGATATAGTCATGTCTCGCGGTAGGGGTATTAGATGCTTCAACAACCTATACGATATCGCCGATTACTGTCTAGGACGAGATTGTCAATTTGTTGTTCAGAAGTACATTGAGCATCCCCTAGTTATCGAAGGCAGGAAATTCGATATCCGACAGTGGGTGCTCATCCAAGACTTCAACCCACCCAAAATATGGTTCTATAATGAATGCTACTTAAGATTCTGTGCAGATGAGTTCTCTCTGGATAACATTTACAACCGATTCATTCATCTGACAAATAATAGTATTCAGAAGCACAACAAGAAAGCCAACATCGACAAGAGCATGTGGACTCAGGCTTAACTTGCTGAACATTTGGGGCAAGAGAAGTGGTTATAAGTACAGAAGAAAATAAAGAATATTGTTGTGTGGAGTATTAAGAGCTGTGAGGGGCATGTCATCGGTCGAAAAGGGACTTGTGAACTAGTTGGTTATGATTTCATGATTGACGAAAATTTGGATCCTTGGCTAATTGAAATTAATATGAGCCCAAGCATGGACTACTCAACACCAGTCACTAAGAAGTTAGTAAAAATGGTATTGACTGACACTGCAAAGGTGCTTTCATCAAATAAGAAGAGCAGGGACACTGGTGGATTCGAGTGCATCTACCAGAGTAATTAAGACCTGGCTAACTACGATATTTATAATTTTTGATTTTACTTTACCAACAGTTGATTATTATCACTTTTTAAAATTACTCCATTGTGCCAGCAAAATTTATCAATGTATATAATATTGGTATCTTATTACGAGATTACTCTTTCTACAGTATTAATCTTGCATTTTAGCGTTACGATTTTTTCTATTTCAATATGAAGTTATCAATTTTAAAACAATATAAGGACAGTCATATTTGAACAAATGCATAATTGTCTAAGAAAATGGAGAAGTAGTCCACATGTGCAAATGCAAGCCTTTCTAAATATTTTATAATAATAACTTGAAGATAAGGATAATGACAAAAAATAAAGGGTTCGATCCGAACCCCTAAACTGAATATAAGATCGTCAGTGCACTCGACGAGACCATGGGTTTGACTGTGTGCAAGAGTGTGAGAAGACATTGTTGGTCCATATTGACACCCTCCCTTGGAACTTCTGTTCAAAAATTCGTTTTCTTAAAGGGATCTAGTAGAAATAGCTTCAGAATATTCAACGTAGTAAATGACAAGCCTATTTGCTTGAAACCAATCAGATTGACAAATGGTGAATTTTTAAAATTTGAGCCTTTCGACAATTCACTCGCAGAATAGTGGGAATTTGAACCAGTGGGAACCTCTGCAGTGACCGAAGGAACTCGATTCCGGATAAAATCTTGCTCTGGTTATTATATGGACTTGCGAAATTAAAAAGCTGAGAACGATAACGAAGCCATCATTTGGTCATCAACCAAGTCGGCAACGCAGATTTGGAGGATTCTTCCTCTATGATCGATATTTTGCCTACCTACTTTTTTATTTGAATAAATACAATAAAATAATTAATCGTATCATTTAATAATTTTGGGTTGAGTCTTAGGTACGTATTTATAAACTGTGGAGGACTTCGACATTGAAGACATCATCTTCTGGAGGTCATCAAGTTCAGACTGACGAATTTCAGCGACCTTATTTTAATCTCCAACAATATTATTTTTGTTCCCATCAACGACATTACTGTCTCCCTTGATTTTATTTTAGTCTCCAATAATTAAAGTTTTCCCTCCCCTCACTTCATTAATAGAACCCTTAATTAGATTTTTATCCCCATTTACGAAATTTTTGTCATCCTCTATTTTATTTTCGGAGCCCTTGACAGTATTTGAGTGACCAATTATTAAATTTTGTAGGCCAACAAGCATATTATCGTTACCATTACTAATAGTGTTTTCAAATCCTTATACTCTATTTGATGATCCGTTGTCTATTTTGTTAACTTCTCCAAGAACTGTATTGAGATGTCCCTTGACTATATTTTAGTGTCCAAAGAAAGAATTTTAATTTCCAAGTCCGATATTGCGTTATCCGACAACCTTATTCGAGCTACCTTTGAAAGTGTTCTCAGCTCCAGCTGCCATGTTGTTTGAGCCTTCAAAATAATTTCTCTCACCAACAACTGTATTTCGATCTCCAATAAATTTGTTATTTTCGCCCTTGATCACATTAAGATTTCCAAGAACCTCATTAGCAGATCCTTGAACTTGATTTTGCTTACCTTTGACAAAATTTTACTCGTAATTAACTTTTACATTTTCGTATACATATGTGTTTGGTGTTGATATTTTATTGATTTCCATAGCTATAGGGTTTGCTTCGACAGAATTTTTATTAACTCCAAGCTTCGACCCGCTGTCTAAACTGATGATTTGGACATTATCATTTTTTATTTTTAGGTCTTTACCATCGCTTTTTACCTCGAATGGTTTGGGAGTGATGGGACTGATTGCAATTTGCCCTTCACTAAGTGCAATATCAGAACTGGCTACGTTACGAGATTTATCAAGGTACTGAATTACAAATGAATTACAATCATAGAGGACTGAGCGCATAAAGCCAATGCAGCCAACGCAACTAATTTCATGGGTTTTCTTTATTTCGAATTTATATAATAGAAGGAATATAATATCGTGCAAAATGGTAAATAACCATTCAAGTATCACATATAATCAAGCAAAATATTTTAATTTTCACCTAATTTTGTTCAATTCCTCGAAGTTCTAATAATATGGATGGCAGTTCAGAATGTCATGGTATTCGACGAGCTCACTGTTTTCATCAAATTTCGTTGCTTTCAAAAATTCGATAATATAAAAATGAGCCACCACTGCTATTTTGTTGTATTTTTGCTTGTAGGATTTAATCAGTTACTTAATTTATGCAGCACGGCTTCTTAACATTTTTGGATCTTCATGTACTTACTTGGAAGACAGTAATTGTAACAAAGTTTGTTGTATTTATTCATGACTTTAATGTTTCTATACTTTCTCGCGGATTATTTTTTTGTATTAAGGAGTCAGTTTTTCTAAGTACCACTCATCACCTAAGTGTTCAACTTTACTGAAATCATAGTTTGGGTAATTTTGTTGTGTTAGTTTCAATTGCTGAGGCACATCACAGGAATATCGAAATACTTCAGCTAAGAGCGGTTGGACTATAACTGGCGCTGTCGTGTTAGGAAAAATAAGTTTACATGTCTCCAACGCTCTCCTATATGGTGAAACTAAAATTAAGTCAGGTTTTATTTTATCACATTCCTATCTGATTTTAGCACACTAAATAAGTCAAGTGATGAACCTGTTTCTTTCCCTTTTCGCTGAGCAACGGATCAAAGTACGCAGAGTTGTATGTCACATGTTTGTTGAACTATTCTTGATGAGTCAACTAATCCCAACTCATATATAGGTTCAGTTTGTCAGATACGATGCCCGTTGCCTAATTGAATAGAGATTGAGCATGGCGAATTAGTACGAGATCATAGCCTTTATGCATGCTGTTATATTACGTAATTAAAATATGTAACAAGATAAAATATTTCATCACTTTATTTTCTAGTAAACGTTACTTTAAGCACTTTCGTTGAGCCTGTCCAAGACCCTTTTGAATTCATTGTAGCATTATTCTGGTGTGCTTTAGATCTACGGTATAAATAATTTTACTTCGGTAATGTGGTGCTTGGATTTATAGAACCATTGAGACAAATTTTTATAATCTCCAGGCTTGCTCCACTCATAATCATAAATATCGAACTTTTTCTTATTTGCCTCACCTTCAGCTGGTGGGTCTTCTGGAGGTTTTTCTTAAGCAGGTTATCCTTCAGCTGCCTTCGGTTTCTCTGGAGATTTAGGCCTCTATAAGTGAAGTTTTTCCTAGTGATGCTATTTTTGTTAGTTCTCCCAAATTCCTAGATACCTAATTTACCCTAGATTCTTTTCAATCCAGTACAGATCTTAACTAGCAATTCTCTTCTTCTCGTGTCCATGATTGCATAAAATAATGTCTCTTCCAGTGCACTTTCTGACTTGTTCTTGACACTATCTCAGTCTTGTTTTATTAAGATTCACGAATCCTAAATCATATTTTATCGCAATATTTTGGTACAAGTTTGTTGAATTCTTTTGCACTAAAAATATTCTTGGCTTGAGAATTCTTTTAATCGCACCTTCAACCTTAATCTGAGGATCATTATAGTCGACTTTGTATATTTCAGCGGGTACAAGAGTTGAAATATTTTCGATCCAAGCTATATTCTTCTGGTTACTTTATTTAGCTTTATTTGACTCTTCTTAAGTGACCTCTGCAGCCAAGTCAGATTAAGCTTTTCTCCTACATCTTTTTATTTGTTAAGGAGTTTCGACTTACAAGTTGATTATCCTAGGGATTCCAACTGCCGATATCCATGCTTATAAATCTTTGCCGACGTATGGTAATCCATCTATCACATATATTGATGCCTTATCATTTGTGAGAAGCTGACGGAAATGTTCTATCGCTTTACGCACTGGTAACTCTTAGCCATCTTCAGGAGCAATTAACTTCTCCTTAACTGATGCCAAATATGGTTCAAATTCAATGTGCTTGAATCCGAACTCACTGACCAAATACTTGGAAAGTGAAGTCTTGCCCGAACCAGCTGGACCTGCAATTAACCAATAATCGACTTTCGATCGCAATACGTCCTTAAGAGGAATATGGTGATGAGTAGGATGAATGAATTTCTGGTTTTATTTGAAGTAAAAAGGAGTTGTATAAGTCTTACTGTATTGGTAATTTGAAAGCTGTGATAATTCAACGTAGGCGTCTATCTTTCTATTAAGATTCTCAATAGCAAGCACCTACTCCAATAGCCAAGGGTAGTAAGATAATACTATTTCTTTTCTATTCAAGTCTCGGTAGAATATCGATGATAGGTACAATGTTTTAGATTGAAGGTTATTAGGAAGCGGTAATCTTTTGCGCTTGTTAATGTCTTGCATTTGCTAGAAATTAAGTAAAAGAGATCCACTGTCTTAAATATACATTTCTAGGTATTCTTTTTGTTATTGGTTATTAGCATTCACAAAAATGAGCCTTGGGCATAGCTTGGTACCAATTTAATCTAGAATTTTAGCTTCAGTTGCGCCATTGGCTTGTACACCAATGTAGTAGCTCTTATCTTTCAGGAAGCTGACTAGCTGGAATTATTTGTCGAAGTAATCCCCTGAGTTAGGAATATCCACTCGATTGTATTTCAAATGAATAACGCGAATCTCAAAGTATTCAGACATAATACGAATTTGTTTAGGGTCTTCGAACAAGCCATTCACGACTTGATCAACGCATTTATTCGCATGGCTAATGTATTCATTAGCATCTTTAACTAACTCCGTGTAGCAATATCCAATGTTAGTAGATAAATTATGAGCAACTGATTTGTTTTGCTTAGAAACAGGCCCATAAATGAATACAATGTTGGGGAACAACTTTTTGCGGAACTCTTAATATTTATATGTTGGGGACTTCTTAAGTCTTCCTATTTTCTCGTACTATTCGCACAGATGCTTTTATTAATCAGTGGCAGGCTTGCCGACAATAATTAAAGATAAGTCTGGCTTGACTTTTTCGATTTGCCTGAATAGGTCAAGAGAGCCTTCGATTATGGCATGCTTTGATGAATTTTTAGACAGATCTTCTATCTTAGGGTCTTTGAAGTGTATGAAATCATTCTCCCTGCAGAACTGGCTGCACAGTGAAGTTTTCTATGGGGACCCGATCGCGAAGTACCAGGTCGTATGAGATTCCTTGAACTGTTACATAAATTATAATTAGATCTATTTAAGAATAAGCAATCAATATAAATCAAAAAGAGTTTATCTTATTAAACGTAGCTCATCTCCTAAGCTTTGATTTCTTTGATAGACTCCATGCTAATATTTTTTAGAAAATAAAGATTTTTTACTTCTGTCCATTCTAGCAAAATCGTTGCTTTATCTATTAGTAGCTATCTCTTGTTAACTCTAGAAGTCCACAATCTGATTATGCTTTGGCTGTTTATTTTGTAATTAAATTTCCTTTTACGAAGGCATTTTCACTAAAAAATTTATTCTTTTTTGAATCTACTGTGAGAATTTATTCGCAAAGTATATCACCAGGTATGCAATACTTCACTTTTCCTCGGTAAATTTATTTTATTTTAATCTATCCCCATAGCAAAATTAAGGTTGAGCTTTGTGGTTAATTTTGGCTGTATATAATCTATTTTTATTCGAACTCTAATATTCTTCCTTTTTTAAGCAATATCAAAGTTAATATATCGTCGATTTTGGCAAACATCTTATTAATTTCTTTTAGCATTTTTATAAAATTTAGCAATTATTGTACATCTTTTGTTTTTCTTGCATCCTTCATATCCTAGTAAAACATACGAACTTTATCATATTTTTATAATTGATGAGGCTCTGCTCTTACACTTCTTGAGTTGACTAACACAATCGAGTTGGCTGGATTATTTTTTTACTTGCACAAAGACTCGAATATTTTCTAAGTCCTTACAATTTACATTTTCTTATTATACGGCACATCAACAGACGACCTCTTAATTTTACTATGCTACCCCGAACTATCTTCTTCGTTAATTCTATTCAAACTTCGCTTATTTTGATAAAGTTAGTATGTGGGCAAAGTTGGAAATCGACAAAATTATCTAGGCTTACCCATCAGGCTATCTGAACTCTGGATATTTGTTGAGCTTGATTTGTTACTAATATCGTCTGTTTTAAGACGGCGTCTTATACTTTATTGGCGATGCATGTCTTATTTCATTATTTTAAAGTAAAATATATTTATTGTCTAAATCAATTTATTATGCGTATGTGATTGCAATTATTAATAGTATAACACCGATTATAATTTCCATTTCGAAGTTGCTAATTTTGCTAATTTATTGCAAAGATGGAAGAATCGAAAAACGCGCAAGGTTTACAATAGGAGTAAAAGAAATCGGATGAGCGAGGGCTCAAATAGAATAAAATATAAATACAATTTCTTGTAAGCTGTGATTGATGTAGATGGTATAAAAAAATTGGCCTTTTATACACTTTGTAGAGAGCTTCAAAAAAACGGATCCCTTTCTACTTATTGAGGATAGAATCAAAAGAAGACACGGCTGCATCAAGAATTTATAGCTGTATTATGAGCCTTCTTTGAAGAGAAAGTACAAATAATAAAATTTAGAATTGAGTACAGTTTTAAAGATCCCCTGGAGTCAAACATGTAGTTATTCAGCTTGTCCTTGGGTCAAAAAGACACAAAAATTATGCTATACTATCGATATGACAACGGCTACGAATGGCCCTTATTATGTTCCTGAAAAAAAAATATCAATATGATACAAAATGTCTCATTTCTAATCTTATAAATAACTAAAAAAATTTTAGATATATATATTGAGAAAGTTTCCGAGTGAGGTACAATCTGTGGCAAATCTTCATTGCGCCTCTATTTCGTATGATTGTTTCACTATGTGGTCCAGCAAATAGCTTCCGAGCAAAAACAAACTTTGGAATTCTGAGGACGAAAGCGAGGACTAGCCTGAAAAGATTCTGTCTTGCTCCGAAGTCATCAATGGTGGACCTCTTTGATGCCATGCTCAACTTCTCTGATGGACATCTAAATTAGCTATTGGAAAATTGGAGGCTTTTGGGAGAGGAAAGAACTGGCTAGATAATCATTAAAAATAGAAACGACTACCTTCACTTTGAGTACGAAAAAGAATAAATGAACAGGTTCAAGGCATTTCATCCAGGCATAGATGAGATACTTAAAGTAATTAACTGCTACCATTGCAACTTGCATGTTGATCGAATTTTAACAACCCAGCACTTGGCAGAGCATGGAATAGTCCTATGTCCTGGTGACTTAGTTGGGTTTAGTAAGCAGCATGTTTTTGACTTCAACTCCGAGTGTGTTCTCGGGCTGAAAGGAGCGAAAAGGGGCTATAAATAAAAAATTGGGATAATTTGAGGAGGGTCAACCTTAAATTTTCTCTAGGCTTGACATATATTTGATATCCATCACTTTTCATTCATTCATTCATATTGAGAAAGTATCAATAAATAATTGCGATATATTGTTATGATAGTTTGATAGAGATAATAAGTTGTAGTTTAAAAGTGATTATTAATCGAATTATAAGGAAAACTCGAAATGTAGATCCTATTGTGCATGCGCAATAAGACGCACCGCACCAAGAACACCAGCATTTTCATCCTAAACCTGTTCGCTCTACAGTTCATCAGCCTGATCGCTCTCAGCAGACTTGGTCCCTTCTATATTAAAATCGCGTCCTGCTTGCTCATCTTCGTTAATGATAAGTTCGGGTTCTCGCCAACAGTCATAATCATGCACTTAGGCTTTAATATTCTCATGGTGTTGCTGCTTATTGTGATCCAAGTGTTTAAAAATTTTAGGCACCGCAATTTTATCATCATGGCAATGGGACATACGATTTTAAATTTCAAGTATATCTTTCTGATTCCAGTTGGGTGTGTGAATATCTATCCGCTGGTCAATGGAGACACAAGTGTGGAATTCAAAGTATGCTGTGCTTTTAATATGGTCTTCACTTTTTTGCTATCTGCTATAGAGCTGTACACTAACTGGTCGAACCGCTTTATTGAAAAAGACTTCTGCAACCGACGATAAAATTCCATTCTTTGCTTGTTCTTTCAATTTGGTTTCGTGTTTTCAACTGTAAGTTTTGGTAGTCTTGTAGGGGCTGTTTTTCTTATGGCAGTCTCTATCTTCAGAGCTTATCAAGTGGCAATTACGGTTGAGTACCAGCTGATTCAGAGTTCTACCTTCTTCTACTCATCATTAAACATTTACATCTGCATCATCTGCCTTGTGGGAACTGGCAAGCTAGAATTTTTAGACCTAACTTGCAAGCTAATAATTGGTGTGCTTGTGTCTGCTTATTTCTCTAAGAAATTCTGTGACTTTATTAACACATGGTATGGCAACAATAAGAGTCTGTATCGAATTAACAAACCGGAAATCATCCCGGCTGAAGATCAGGTCGATAAAGATTTAAAGGCAGAATCAGAAGTGGAAATATAACAATAAAATAAGTCTCCATGTAGTTACAAAGACCTAATTATCATGTCAAGAATGTTCCTAAGCAGAAAGGAGATGTTAGAACCTCGCGGAAAGATCAATCCGAACAATGAATGGTATCTGTGGTGGGAGAAGTACACGATTCTTCAGGCATTTCATCGCATTAACTGCCTACAGGATAAGTGCTAATGTAAAAAAGGCAAAAAGGCCAACGAAAACAAACTTATCATGGAAGACATGAGACAACTTATGATTAATTTAGAAGAGCAGTAGAAATCAGTTGACATCCGAATCATGGGCATCTATCTTAATATTGAGATCACAGATAAACCTCTTAAAGCATATTTTGAAATTATCAAGATGAAGGGGTAAGAAATAAGTGTTACTAATTTCATTGATCTGCAGGTTCTTATTTTGGAAACGAGGCAATGCTTCTCCAAAATATTCCTCATTAATAAAATTCAAAACAGTGGATTGCCTCTCATGAAAATCATAAGGTTCGAAGAGTTAATCGAATCTCTTTAACAACAACTAAAAATGGTCCTTGAAGCTACTATCAATTTTAATGATTTGTTTGCATCATCATCTGTTAAGATAAACCAAATTGTAAGCGATTCTAAGAAAATTTTCGAAATCAAAGACAGGATCAATAGCAAGTTAGAGGACCTTGTGGTGAATTACTCGGATTCAGTGTACGTTAACTTTATCATTTTCCTTTACTACCAATATCTAGAAGTGTACAAGTCCAAGTAAAAAGAGCTCAAAATCATTTCGCAATAGAAAAATCTTAAAAGAAGACTATTTGAGAAAGATGATCAAGATATTTTCAGTCCAGATCATGGAGTAATTTATATTGATATGGTGGAAGAACGAGGAAAAATAAAAAAGTTAACTAAAAACATTTGTGAGCTATATGGACATAACTATGAAGACATGGTCTCCTTCAATATCAACCAATTCATGCCCCAGATATTTGGCAAGCATCATCATAAGTTTCTCACAAATTTTATTGAGTTAGGCAAGATTAAGATTCTTTCAGAAAAAAAGCGTTTAGTATTCGCTAAAAGTAAGAATAAATATATTTTTCCCATCATTGTGCGTATGAAAACTGAGCACTTGCTAAGCACTGAATTCGGTGTCACTGCTCTTGTTAAAAAACTTGAAACAACAAGTGAATTCATTTTGTTTGGGGCTAATGGAAAAATCTAATAGATGACTTAAAAAATATACAAGATACTCTTCTATCAGAACTTTAGGGCGGAAATCGATAAATCACGTAGAATGTGTTTACTTAAAATGATTCCTAATCTCATTAGAATCATCAACGATCCTAGCTTTTAAGAGAATCCTCAGAAAGTGTATGAATCGTTAATAATATTTTCTACTTCATTGGAAATCATTGACAAATTTAAAATTTATCGTGAGCCTAAGCATAGCAGTTTGGGTCGAACAGGAAGTTCACCTTCTTATGCTGGAGGAAGCACAATTGATCTTGAGCAAACTTCAGACCTATCCATGACAGGAACTTCACTTAATGTAGGCTACCATGCAGAAGTTTTTAAAGCATTTCTTTCAGACTTGAACTTTGTCAAACTTCACGCATGTACTATTAGTTATAAAGTAACAAAAGTTAGAACATAATAGTTTGCTATTTTCCAGCTTGAAATTATTTCTATTGACAAAGCATAGAACCCCTTTGAAACTTCCATGCAATAATATAAGAAATTAGCTGAACATCTTAACATTTATGATGAGCATGAAGTGATTGGGCAAAATTTTGAGAAATTTAGAGATGTACTGTAACGAAACGACGTATTAAACTTTATGTTCAACAAGAATGTTGAGTTGGACAAATATAATAACGATAACAATAACAATAAAAGATATAAAGCCTCAAATGACTAAATTCGAAATAAGAAAAAAATAAGAACAGTTATGAAGGATGACAACGAAAATGAAAATCAATAGAACTCACTTCCTGACTCATCAGTGGCTAATAATTTCAATGACATGGGCAACAACTTAGCCAATCAAGATCTTCTACAGCGTGGAGGCAGCGAAAGAAGCTCAGTCACTGATCAAAATCAAAATCAATCTAAGAAGCAAATGTTAATCAATGCGTTTAATTGCGACAATTGCGGAATAAATAGCAAATTTTTAACTCTTATTAACCTGTTGATCGTGGGAGTGTTCGCTGTTTTGTTAGCATTGGTTATCAAAACTATTCAGAACGTTAAATCAACTTACGCAAGTGAACTCCATGAACTGATGACCATAAAAGCGAAACAAGTATACGAGTACCGATTGGCAAATTTGAGAACTTAACAATTCTACACTATATTACAGAATCGCAATTTTACAGTTGATGACTCCTATTTCAAATAGCTAACAGATGTTAAAAATATTTTAAATAATGATTTCACTTCAACAATTTTGGCTGTGAAAAAGCTTAATGAGGTTGGAGTGGATCCTGGAGAACTTTACTAAAATGTGACAGTTTACGATTCATTTTCCATTGCAGATGTTTCATTAACTGGGATATAACTTTTAAATTTACTGGATTATAAGTTCCGCGAAGATTTAACACAGGAAGTCAATAGTTTTTTGAAAGTCAACTACATTAATATTCATAATTGGTTTAAGAAAATGATCGAGCTCAATGCCGATCATGCCAGCTCTAGCAATCAAAACAAAGATATACTAACCATCTTCGGAGTTTATTAGTTCGGGTGCTTAGTGGTTGCCTTAGTTTGGATACCCGTGCTGTATGTACTGTCTAAATAGGAAAAGCGTATTCTCAATTTACTTAGCACCATGAATGTCAAATAACTCAAGAGATTTAGCCACAAGCTTCGACTATTGTTAGAATACATCAAACAAGGCAAACTATCACAAATTAATTCTGTTATGGCTCTACTCACTGATTAAAAAGTATAAACAGCCTTAGAACTCGAAAAGTAAAAGTCTATTGTTAGAAATATTCGATTGGTGTCTTAAAACGGCAGCTATACAGTGAAACCAAAGTTAGTCGCATTGTTCATCATCAGTTTTATTGTTATTTTTTCACTTTTGCCAGTGGTCTACTACATCAGCTTAGTCAGTGACGAAGCCAAATATTAATAAACACTTAGTCTAATAAAACTGACTTCAGATCTAAGTGATAAGGCTCCCATGATGATCAACTTATATTTAACAAATGTTAACAACGTTTACAATCAGGAACCTGTTTTAATATATCCGCAATAAATGTATGATGAAGCTCAAACTAACTACTACAATTTGGAGAAGTACATCGCTAGCTTGACTGAATTAGCAAATGCTCTGATGATCAAAGGAGGCCAAGATTAGAAATTTACGCAAAGTTTTTGTCTTTAAATTCCTTGCACTGTAACTGAATTGTCAATCGCGACTAAATTCTACGATGAGATTCTGTCTCTTCGTAACATTTTCGCAATTCTATAACCTTCGAAACTCAACCTTGTTAGTAAGCTAAATGAACAAAGCTTAGATGCCCTTTTTGTAGAAACTAGCGAAGTTAAAAATGTTCATTGGGTTAGCAAATTGTATAGATTCGCTGATCTGTGGTCTAATCGTTTCAAAGCGAGATTATAAACCTAGCTGAGTGCCACAAATTTACGATTAATCATTATTGGAGTTATCCTAATTCCTATTTACTTGATGCTTATGATTTACTCAGAACTGAAATTGACTGGAAAAATGGCTCGAGTTCTTAAAGATGCAGAAAGTGTCCACATGCACTTCCCTGTACAAATTCTAGCAGAAAACACATATTTAACGAGCTATTTCAACGACAAAATTAAAAACAACAAATGATATTAATTTTTTGTAATTTTTCATTATCTCATCATTCTTTTAGCTAATTTTTTATGTTTAGATTAGATAATATGAATTATTTGATTAATAGTAATCAAATACTCAATCTTTGATTTTCTGTCACATTAATTATCAATATTTATATTTAAATGATTCAATTAAGTAAAAATTGTTTAAGATTTTTGTAATGAGTGATTATATATGATATAATAATGTTACTTAATAAAATCAAGAGTCGATAATTAACAACTTGGCGGACTAAAGTTTGCTTGTCTTGCTTTCCTTACGGGTATCATTACCGACTAATCAGACAGCTCATCGCCTTGGCCACCTATTGCCACTTTCTTCTTCACTGAGATCCCATCAGTGATCCTGACAGTATACTTATTCTACGAGTCACACATCGCACTAGCTTCGTTCATAATTTTATTGCAGGTCATAATATTTGTGGCCATGATGAAAGTATTAACGACAAACCCAGGAATCTTACCGCAGATTGTATACAGGTAATAATGCATGTTATGACTCAGGTGCGAAACTGACGAGTAGCTTTTCGAGATCCCAACACGACCTTCTATTAGGGAGTAACATAAATATGTGATTCCACAGCGTAATTTGCTGCATCATCAAAAATACTGCGAATAATGCCATATATATCGGCCAGTCCGATCGATCCATTGTTCAGCATGCAACCACTGCGTATAAAGATACGATCATCACTGCCCGTGGCTGTCAGTGTGCATCGGCAAATATAACTACAAGTACTCGCTTGGACATTCAGATATTTTCTCGCATATTTGATCGGCCTCACTCTCCTCATTGCCTCTTGTTTTGCCATAGGGTTGGCTTACACTATTACGATCAGCATGCAAGATTAATCAGTGGTTAAAGATTTTGTAATTTACATGCTCATCGGATTGCTAGCTCTTATATTTCTGATGCCTATAGGAAAATTGCTATTCTATCATTTTAGTCTTATTAAGATGGGTATCACGACAAACGAAGAAATTAAAAAGACATTCTAAATTATAAATAATTAGCTGCCATTTGAGAAGTTAGAATACTCAATGTACAGGTAAAAAAGACTGCCAAAATTCAGTTATAGACTGCAGAAAATAAAGAAACCATAATCTTTTAGAGTTTAAAAGGGTGACACCTCCTCTTTGAACATACGATCAAATCCAACAACACCAAGGGCCGTCGTAGAAATGCAGAAACTCGATAGGCTTGGCATTTTTAATTCGCTAATCCAAAATTAGCAGCTCTGATATTTATTTCCAAATTGTTTACGAATTTAATATCTGTATGTTTCGTGTTATAATTATAAATAATCATAATCACATGTCTGAACTTTTGTTGGATGAGAGAATTCTCTGGTGGGTTTTTTTGCCCATTGTGTACGTCACTCTATGTCTCTCTATAGTGAGAATGTACTACAGCAAGTACAGCGCTTATAAGACAACTAAAAAACCTATCAAGCAGTAAGGTTTGTACCGAGACCATGAGTAGAAAAATATGATGGCCAAGTGCGATTTATTAATCAGAAAAAATGCTTTTATGACCAAATAAGCTTTTAACTCCAGAAGAGCTTTTCTCTGCGCACCTGAAACAGGGTACCTCACACGATAAAGGGAGCCAGTTTAAAATGTTGATCCCATGGCACAAATGCAAGGAATGATGGACAGCATGGGCGGTACTCTGCCAACTATTATCTTCTCTATTGTGACTATCGGATGGATCAATTATGCTTTTGGCGGAATTTTGTTAGCAAAAGTGCCATTCAATCTGTCACAGCAATTCAAGACTATTACTCAAAGCGGTATTGAAATGTAGAACTTAAACGTGCAGTATATTTCAGGAATCTCATTTTACTTTTTCATTATGTTCGGTCTTGGACAACTTTACTCACTATTCTTGAAAGATGAAGATGAAATTTTCTAAGCTTTAGAATCAAGTCAAAAGCGATCAAGCGCACCAAAGCCTCCAGGTCCAGGAGCCAACCCAATGATGCCAATGAATCCGATGATGCCGATGAACCAGCAGGCAGATCCGAATCAGAAAGCAAAAGATATGTTTAAATCGCAAGTGTAAAACTTGTCTTTAGTGCAACATCACTTTGCATTTGAAAATTGCAAAAAACAAGCTACTGACAGGCTGAGATAATTCCTGACTGAAAATGATTGATCATGACTTAGATAATCTTCAGCTTTTGAGAAGTGTCAATATTTTGAAATGTAGTTTAAGAACAAATATTATAAGTCATTATTATATTAATTAAATGAAATATCTATTTACGATCTTTCTGCTGGTTGGCATCGGTCTCACTCTCAGTCCGGAGCCGATTCCCACATGCAATGGTCCTAGGTTTGAACCCAATGACATCCCAGTGTCTCTGCACGAAACACAGACTTACAACCTGGACGACTTTTTCACAGGATTTAACCTGTAGTTCAACTTGTCTTCAGGTGCTCCTGATTTCGCCTACCTGACTCAGAAAACCGACGTGGTGAGAAACATCAACAAAAGTCAGCCCGGTCTCAAGGAGTACCATTTGGATCACAATGGTAATGAGTGGGGCAAAACTCTCATGACCCTGAGTGAAGAGGGATACACAACCAAAATCAGATGGGGAGTTGCTAGTGCTAACGAGACTATCCCTGATCTTACTGAGACAGTGACTGTCGAAAGTGAGAAAAATACTTGGTGTTTCGATGTTGTTTGGGTAAGAGATAAGCATCTTGCTATTGTTGATTGTATTTAAACTGTCGCATTTGGGCTACAAAATGTGTTTTTGTACGTTAACACTACATCCCAAGTCGTGGTACCTAAGGTTGTTCCAAATGATATGTATGTTGGATTCACTGAAATGAGAAGAAGAACTGTTTTCTTGCTGAGAGAATTCGGCTACGACTACTTAATTCGAGTCTACTACGCTGACGCTGTCGATCATCACAGCGCCCACAATACTTATCTTGAAATTATGACATTCGTCGACCCCTTCAAGCCAAGGACTCTCAAAGTTATGGACCGATCATATTTATTACAAGCAAGACTCTCTATTACCGACTGCAAGCTGTACATGGGTAACATGTATTTGCTTGACTATCACTCAGGTGTCATCATCTTTGACATCACCGAAAGTCAGCACATTTTGATCACCGGCAGATATCGATCTGACTCAGGTTACATAAGAATGGGTGTATACTCTGGAAACTTAGATGATCACACTTTGTTTGCCCTTGCCACTGATCATGCTGTATATGAAGTTGATTTCACAAACCAATTACAACCTCAAATTATCACTAAATATACCCTCATGGCCAACTCCTCAGTGAGCCAAGTCTTCGTGAATGAAGATTACGTGTTTGTTCAGCTGAGTGCAAATGTTACTACTTCAACAAATGGCACAGCCTGGTATAACTCCACTATGATTTTCAGTAGAGGCACTCGCTCTTATATGAATGCTTATGAAATTTTGTAACACAACACTCATAATGTTATTATTGATGTCGAGAAAAGCACCAACTTGGTTCTTATTATTGAAGAATCTTACATGAGACTAGCTAGGATCAGCATGCCTGTTCTTAGCATCAGACCTACCATGAACAATACTCTTGGTAAAGAGTATCATTTTGCTGTGCAAGGTCTCAGTATCAACACTTATACAAATCGCTCTTTGGTGTGCTCATGGAGTCTCAAATTCACAGTCGTAGATGTCAATTCCAAGAAATTATGGCCAACAGGTTTAAAACTTCCTGAAACATATTATGCTAACTTCCCAGGCTAATTGTTCATCCCATTGGACAGATACATTATGGGCCCTAATATCACATATGGCATTCACTAAAACGGCAAACACGAAAATATATCAAACTACTGGATTTTGCAACAAAATGAAACAATCTTGCACTGGCCAAAGCAGCCCTCATTTGGCAAGATAACTTTCCTAAGAATGTAACAATACGACACTCAAGACAAAACTCTACTCTGGATCTACACACAAGACGCTATGAATATTACTCATTTTGTGAACTGCACTACTGTGCCTTATACTGTTGATGTTAAGTGTTCTGATAGCGGATTTATTCCTGATGTCAATTTTGATATTAATAATCTTACTGCAACTAGGTATGATCAGTATGAGGGCAGGATGATGCATCTCGTTGCTATTGTCTATGACAAAATACCTAATGAAGTGTTCATTTATGATGGTGATACTCTTAAACAAATTCTCAAGCCTATCATCTTCTCGCCTGAGCCATATGAAGGCGTAGTCACTAATATTGAATTCTTAGGGCATTATTTAGTTATTCTTCATAGATACAGTAAGGAAATTCTGTTTTATGATATGAAAGCATGTGTTGATCATCAATAAGGAATCTGCAAATAAGTGTACAGAATTGACTCAAGAATGATGAACCAGTTAGGTGTTAACTATTTTGCTCCTATGGATATCTTTATCTCAGATTTCCATCCTCGTACTCTCTTCATTCAGAATGTTGACAGAGTCATCATCATTTCAGCAGGAAGAAGAGGAATCAAGCTGCTTGCTCAATTTGAATCTCCTGGTTCAAAAGAACCCGGACATTTCAAATTCAGAATTGGTATAGCTCAAAACTCACTGGTACTGGTGAATCCTCCAAACATAATATAATAACACTCATTATCTGAGTTATACTCAAAACAAGACGTACCCTACATGAAATCTTACCCAGTATATCACTATACAATCCCCGATAACTTTGACTTAGATTTCAGTGATGTGGGTAACTTGATCTACATCACAGCAAAAGATACAAATTTACCAGCTGATCACAACAGTGTTATTTTGGTATATAGAACTGGATACCCTGCAGTTGCTTCTTTCTATGATGTCTTCAATGTCTGGTACAATTTTGATGATATGGTCATCGATGCCACCGGGTCATTCGGAGATTATATTGCGGTAGGGGTCGGCAGTATGCTTGTCATGTTCAGACAGTATTAAATCCCTGTTCTTGTATTCGATTACAGCTGGTCCAATTTCGATTTTAATTTGACATATACTAATGATCCTCATGAATCAGAAGTGTAACTATGTCACTCCAGCGTTGTAGTTGCTAATTTCCCACAAGAGATCATCGTCAATGATGCCAGACTCAACAATTCTGAATTCTTAACAAAATCAGTGGACTACAAGAATGATACAAGACGCTATATTTTCAATGATACCAACTGGTTCAATGGCAGTGTTTTGCACTATAGTCTTGCCAACTGCGATGAATGCGGTCACAAAATCAGGGTTATTAACCACGTAGAAGATAGAAGACATTTCCATGCCTCGATGGATATGGACGACTACGTGTTCACAATTGACGGAGGTATTATCCAACAATTCCAATCTCAAATCTCAATGAGACACAATGGCTCAATTAACCAGTATATCAGCATGCCTGCAGTTCTAGATGGAGAGAATTGCAAACACATCACACACAACTGGATGTACGAATTCGCAGTATCAGCCTGCGAGCATGGCAATGAAGTGTTCCTTTACATGACCAGTTTAACCAGTGACAAGCCATTTGTTAATGGACCTCATCCTTCATCAGCTAAGCGAGTCGCTTATATGTAAACACAAGGAGATATTTTCATTCTTGTTGATGTTGACGAAGAGCCTTCAGCTATGTCCAGAGAAGGAGGAGTCTTAATTTATGCACTCAATCATGACATCACTGAACCTGAACTGTTTGATGAGCTTGATTTTATTAACACTGATGATTTACTGGCTGCACAAGGCTGGAATTATGGAAAGCGAATTTTCATAGGAAATGCTAAATTGGTATTCACTAACGAGTCAGAAATTTACAGACTTGCTATTACTGAGCTTAGAAATGGTGTTTTCTTCGTTGACTTCAAGTGGAGAAGAGGTATGCGTGAAATTGAAGTTCTTAAAATTAACTTCTTGGATCTCAGAATGGAGCTATTCGAAGATCATTTACCTATGCCCAACATGGCTTTCTTTGAAGCTATTACAGTTTCAGTGGAATACTACGACCCACTCTTCAAATACTGGTAGGTATAATTTATCGTAACAACCCGCAACTTCCACATATTCCAAGTAGACTGCCACTTCGACAGAACAGGAACTTTACTCTACCACAAAATTTCAAAAATATTCTATCGTTACGGTTACTACGAGACCACCAATTACATCAAATCCTTTGATGGTTACTTCGTCGTTGCTCAGAAACTACCTGTCATGTATGAACCCTTTGATTGGTTAAGCAGACAAGTGCTGACTGTCTATGATACAAGGGAAAGATGGAGACCACCAATGGAAAAAGGACTCAAGGAACAAAATATCTCTGCCTATTATATGATGGGTGGCCTGCAAATGCCTAAAGGTAGAGTCACTTTTGACTTTAACTTCACATTCAGAAGAAACTCAAGTGATCCATTCATAGATATTGGATTGTTAGTTCTGAGCTCTCGAGAGGCTATCATTCGTTAAATTGCCCTTCATGACCATATTGAAATTGTGACTCAACCTGGAATTAAAGTTAGTCAAAAGGCAGAGTTTGTCGCATTCAACGACTACTCAACTTTAAAACTTCCTCTCAACATTGTGGTAGATAAGAAAGATGATGACGATGATAAATCTGGTGGATTACCAGGCTGGGCGATTGCTCTTATTGTCATCGGAAGTGTTGCTCTTGCTGGTCTAGGCGGCTTCATCGGTTGGAAACTATGGCTTAAGAGAAGGGCACAGAGCCCAGAAGAAGCACCTATCAAGAAGAGTCTACTTGAAAAATAAGGTGAAGGTTCAGATGAGGAAGATGACGACGACGATGATGATGACGATGATGATGACGACGACGATGAATAATAATAATAGGGAGATAAGGTTCCATCAAAAACAACAAGCCCACCCGCTATCGTGACAGCAACTCCTGCAGTCGTATCAAATATGAACACTTCAATCAACAGAGAAACAGTTTCAAGTGTGGGCGAGCATGAAGCAAGAGATATTGAGCCAGGAGAGAAACCAGAGGTAGTGTCAACTCAGCCTGCAACTCAGACCTAAGAAGAACTTAAACCCAAAGTAGAAGAAGTCGAGGCATAAGGAGAGAAAAAGGCTGATGAGGATGTTTGATACGCGTAAATATGCTAAATATCATTGAAATAAATCTCAATATACTATAATTATTTATACTTATAGAATTATCAATGTCGCAAGAACAGCAAACAATAGCTCAATCTTACTTAGAATAAGGCACACAAACTTCTCAATTAAATACGAATAGTATAGGAAATCAATACTTTAAATGGTTATCATTCGATCATGAAAATCATCACTTAACATGCAACCCAAATAACGAATCCACTTTTGATAGATTCATTTATCACTTTACTTTTCAAAACTGGTTAAAATAGAGACTAATAACTTTAGATTATTGGAGCTCGCAGGCAGCCTATCATATGACATAACTCAAGAATAAATACATACTCAGTATTGGTAATCTCAGTCAGAGAACAGTAATTATGGCATTATCTTTAACCGCATGCTTTGTTGCTTTGAATTTGGCTAAACCTACACGAGCTGGACAAGCAAGAAACGCTTTGTTTAGTGTTATAATAAATGGACTTATTTGGACTCCTGAGACATTTAACCCATTATTGGTTCGAAACAATTGAAATTATGCATATCATATTATTTTGATCAATTTATCTATACATAAGATAGAATAATAAATGCAAACAATCTTTCAATAAATTATCTTATTATAAAGATATTTTCATGCTTAGTTGATTTTTTATTTCCTTTGAGTTCGAATATTCACCAACAAATTACTTTAGAAAAAATCTATTTTGATTTAATTTTCAGAGGTCTTATTATGGAAGAATTAAATGTCAAGCCGCGCCAAATGAGTTTTAAATTATCATTTATTAAGTGTCAACTATAAAATATATTTGCCGCGTTCTTATGGACTTTCAACTAGACAACGTCATCGAAGTTCTGTTCTGCACAGACAACAAGCGCAGGACTGAAGCTTAAAATTTTGTTGATCAGATCCCAGTCAACAACTTCGAACAAGGTATTGATGCTTTCCTCATGACTATGAATCACGAGAACACTCAAGTTGCAACTATGGCAGCTCTTTTGCTTAAGAAAAAATATCTTGAGCCTGAAGCTATGTCTCAGAAACTCACCAACGAAAAGCTTGAGTACATTGTCAAGAGTGTCCAAACATGCATGAAACCAGAGAAGCCAGTGCTTTTCCTGAGAAGATGTTGTGACATTATGGTTAAAATTTATAATCAGGTTAATCAACAAAAATAGTTGATTACCCTCATTCAAGGAATGGCTGGTTCCGAAAATCATAACATGAAAATGGCACTTTACTATATGGTTTAGATTATTTGCTAGTGCTCATTCGATGATAAACTTCTCATGCAGAACTCGAGCTCTCTTGAAGTCATTTTCCAGAAGGGTCTAATGGACGAAAGCAACGAGGTCAAAGTAGCAGCATTCAAAACTCTAACAATTTTCCTGTCCTCAATCGATGATGAAAAGCTAGTGAAGAAATTCTAAGGTGTTCTACAAGTCCTAATAACAAAAGCAATCGAGTTGATTAAATACGACCAATAATCAGGAGTAACAGCTTTGGAAAGTATGAACGAACTGGTAGAAGTGCATCCTAAATTCATAAAATCAATTATCCCTCAACTGCTTGCAATTTATACTGAAATCATGGAGGCCTCTGGTCTATTAATTAATCTCAGAACAACAGCCATGTTCGGTATATTGACAATCTGTGTTAACCATCCTGCAGTTGTGCGCAAAAGTGAGTATTTCAAGACCAATATGGTGCCAGTTTATATGAAGATGCTTGCTGAAATTAATGGTACTACTATTGAATAGTGGTCAGAAGAGCTTAATGATGAGATTATTTCTAAGCATGATATTTCTCTCAGTGCTGAATAACATTTAGGACAAATTCTCCCAGAATTGACTAACAAATTTATGTTGCCTTTGTTTATTCCTCATATTCAACAATATCTTGCAAGCACACAAATTGAGCATCAGCATGCTGGTCTTGTAGCAATGGCTATCCTAACTGAAGATTGCCATTAATCTTTCAAAAGTAACTTAAAGAATATCTTCGAATTGATTCTTCCCTTAATGAAAACAAGCAATCCCCGCATCATGCACGATGTACTTATGGCCATGGGTTATATGTCTGAAGAGTTCGCTCCTGACATTCAGAAAAATTATGGTAGCTTGATGCTCTAATTCGTTATTGCCTGTCTTCAATATCCAGCTTTGAAGGTGCAATTCAAAGCTATTCAATTCTTGCAGAACTTTGAGAAAGGACTCATGGAACATAGAGAAGTCACTATTATGGAAAAATATTTGCCTCAAATTATGCAATAGATTGCAAGAATTTTCGAGTACAGTGTTATGAAGATGAATTTCATTCTTATGGAAAATGTGCTTGAAACTATTACCAACATCGCTGAGATGAATCCATTTGAAAATTACTACACTGTGTTTATGCCAGGACTTAAGAAGATTCTCAACATGATTGGCACTGAGAACCAACAACAAATTATGGTAAAGAGCAAAACAGTAGAAACTATCGGATTTTTATTAGCTTCTGTGAAAACTCATCCAGAAATATTTGAGCCCGACTGCAAATAGATTATGGAGACTATGATGAAAATGACACTTTCCATGGATCACGAAGATGCTATGCATAAAGCTATTTTCGTTGTCTATTAAAATGTTGTTACCAGTTTGAAATAGAATTTCTTCATGTACGCTGAGAAAATTTACCCATTGGTTCTTCAATTTGCAAATAGAAAAATTGAATTCACTATTATTGAATAAGGTGATGTCTCAAAGGCAGAGGCATTGAAGAAGAATAAAAATTCATATGCTGCATACAAACTTGACTTCAAAGTTGATGGAATTAAGAGTTTAGTTCTCAACACTGATAATTTGGCCCAGAAGATAGAGTCCACTAACTTGATAGTGCAAATGGCAGAAGACATGAAACAAAGCTTTGCTCCCTTAATCTAAATGACAATCCCAACTGTGATTGAACTTATTTCATTCAAACACAATAAATAGATTCGTTCAAACATGATCGAAACCATCAAATTCATGATCCAAGACTGCACAACTAATGAGCAAAAAGCCTTCGTAGTCAATAGAACATACGATGCTGTGTGTGCTGAGCTAGCCAATATCATTAGACAAAAAGACACCACAGGCATGGCATCAATTATTGAAGTAATGGCTGAAATGATGCCGTACATGACTCAAGAAATGGCTGCCAAAATGCCTGGTATGATGGCCACTGCTATCAGCTTAGTCAAGAGTGAGACTGCATAAGTCGAGAAATAGTACTCTGAACAATAAATGGATGAAGCTCTGCAGGAAGAAATGGGTGACAAAATCGATTAAGTCTAATAAGTACATTTTACATTTATTTTTAGAGTCTGGAATATATTGAGAATATCATAAAAATGGCTAAAGGCATGCCAGCTTTTGAACAACTAAGAAAGATGTTCCCTGCTGATTACCAGTTCGAATGATATAGTTATTATTGTATGTATTTCTATTTGGATGTAATCAACACAATAAGAGATTAAATATCAATAATTCAATTTTCATCTTAACTGCCTTCTTTCTTAGGTTCTTCCTCTTTATGTTGACATTTATAGCCGATTCCCTCGATTTATAGAACTCCCTCTTCGGTGTGATTGTACTTAAACTATGGAATGAATTCACGAATCACATACATGAGACTTTGGGTATGCATTGAGAGTTACTTTCCCACAAATAATCTTGACTTGCCAGTAGCTAGAGCAGCTAAAAGGATAAGTTGATCTTGATGATGTTCATCTAAGCAGTACTTTTCTTCGGCGTAATGTCTGATTCTCTGCAATATTTCTGCTTCTTGAACTCGTTAACCGACAGTGCCACAATCCCAGACACAGCTATCACCCACAAGCATGCAGCCAATACCGTAGTCGTCTTTAGTATATGAAACTTTGTGAATTTTAATGTTGACGTCCACTTTGTGATTAGGGAAATATTGACCCAGCATATTTTTCACTTCTCGCACAAACTATTTGCTCTCGTTTGGCAATTTATCATTTTTTATGTAGTACGTGATTGTCACAACTTTAGGAGGGCTGAATTTAGTGAACTCAATGGGTTTTATGTAATCTCCTGCTTTTACTTTGAATACTATATACCCATTGCCCTTAGGGTAATATCCTTTCTTAATATCGGTAATTGTCAATTATACGCCCATCTGTCGCATAAGAGGAATCAACCCTAATTGAATACTTTATTGACATGGCGATTTCGAAACATCTGTTCCTCCTTAAATTTTAACTTATTTAGTATAGCCAAGTGCAGCAAAAACAGGTACAAAACATTGTAACATCAAAGTGCAGCTGGCCGCAGTGTTAGACTTTATGTATGTCGGTTGATTGAAGTTAGGGAATATGTAAATTTATTGTGTGCCGACCTGTGGTGTTTTCTAACTGAAGGCTGCAAACACTGAACATAGTTGATTATTGATGCCGGGCTTTGGACGATTCTTTCGGATTGAGTGCATGCGGAAACCTTTTCTCAAAATAGTTGCTAAAGCTAAGCTCGATCTGATCATCTGGCCGCCTCCCTCGTAGAGACTGCCATCGAGCTCGATATATTACTATTGCATGTTTTATTTATTTATTTAATAAAAGAATATCTGATCAACTATATGTGAGATTCCAATATTCTGTTGTGTACTGGTGAGATTATTTCACATTAGGAAAACTTATACATGCTAAAATTTAATTCATGTTTATTGCATTTTAGACAGCTTGATTAACTATTTCATGAACTAGTCTCCTGAGTCCATAAAATCTATTGCTCTTTATACTAGCTGTTGACTGTCTCTCAATTTTCGGGTTCTGTTTCTGTCATCGAGTCTTGTAATCAGGAAATTGTATAGTCTTTATTGAACTGATAGTTAGTACTGTTCTTCTTCGATTGCAATGCTTAATACCTTAATTTTGTCCTTAGTAGCCTGCTTCTTTCTTGCTTAAATAACAGCTTGATCTTGATTATTAATCCCTAATCTCTAATTTCTCTCTTATTGATGATTTATATCAACAAATTTTTAATTTCTATTTGCTTCAGTTTTCCCTAATTTGGATTGAATCTGCACCATTTTATTCTAATTAATGTCATCAAGCATAGAATCAGTATTCAAATATCTGTCATATTTGTTACCAGATCGCTTACTTTCCGAATAGGTTAACTGATTAGTTCGATCATTAGCTCTTATTTCTGAAGGCTGATCTTGCTCAGTAAACATAGGCTGTGAGACTGATTCCAAATAACTCTATTGGTAACTGGTTAATAATTTTATTCTAGTTTCTTATTTATATTACTCTCTTGCTTATCTGTCTCTATCTCTCTCATGCAAAGTTCGAAAATTATCTGAATTGTTTATGTTCTTGTTGTTTGATAATGATGATGAACTTTGTCTGTTACCGAATGTTTATATTGGGTTGAAGTCTTATTCGTTTGGATTCGTGAAGAGCTCGCTGATTTCGCGAGAGTTCATTGCCGGTGTGTTTAAAATTTTGTATTATAATTTCAAATATTCATATCGAAGAATAAGGGAGATGTTCAAAACTATGTCTCTTTCACTGAAAAATAGTGCTAGCTGGATGCAATGCAACGATTTCAAACGCTAAAATTTTTAATATCGTTATTTATATAAATGGGATACTTACTTATATTATTGCAAAAAACAAATAAAATTACCATTTTCTTCCACTGAATGGACTGAAACTTATCAACCATATTCAGAAGTGAAACTAAGTTATAAGCATGATGGCAAAGTATGAGCTAACTCGTACTTTTAGAAGTGCTTGAACTCGCCACCCCCTATCTCACTTTTTCAATTCGTGACATCTGTAGCTCAAACACTAAGTACGTATGCTAGACAAAGAGATCAACCAGACCTTGCAATATCAAGTGAGGGAATTTGAAAATCAAAAAGTAAGAGACAAGAACAAAAATAAGAGGGTAGACAGTAAAAGTTCAAGAGAAACAGATTAAAAGAAAGAAAAGGAGACAATTTGAGAGTAAAAGGGCGAAATTTTGGAAAATACATTTTTGGCATTAGATTATAATTTGTAAAATTAGCAATACTATCAAACGACAAGGGCTAGCGAAAACAAAGCAAAGAGATGTAAAATTGATGAAGTACTGAAAAAAATAATCAATAAAAATATTAATTTAATTATTAAATCAAAATATTAATATTTTTGGGTCCCGCAAGCGATTATACTTGGTTAAATTGATGGCTGGCATTAAATGGGGTCATCGTTTCCATAATTCTGTAATATTTATTAATTGATCATGGCCAGAACAAAACAAACTGCTAGGAAGTCTACTGCTCAAAAGGTCCCCAGAAAGCAGCTAGCCGCTCAGAAAATCGCCAGAAAGACTGCTCCTCTCGTGTCAGGTGTCAAGAAGCCCCATAAGTTCAAACCCGGAACAGTTGCTTTGAGATAGATCCGAAAATATCAAAAATCTGTAAGAATAATTTGACAAATTTGCTTCATTTTTTATGAAAGCAAATTCTTTTCCTTTCTTATCTCTTTCCTTATCGTAGACTGACTTGTTGATCAGAAAACTTCCTTTCCAGAGAATGGTTCGATAAATTGCCCAAGAGTGGAAACAATAAGTTAGATTCCAAAGCCAGGCCGTGCTAGCTCTCCAAGAAGCTGCTGAGGCTTACTTGGTCTCCTTATTTGAGGACACCAACTTGTGTGCCATCCATGCCAAGAGAGTGACAATTATGTCCAAGGATCTCCAACTTGCTAAGAGAATTAGAGGAGACAGATTCTGAATGATCTTCGAATCCCATCGCTTTTTAATACTTCTTTGCCCTTGTTAATGTTTACGCTTAATTTAAATATTTTCTTAATTGCATCATTGTATTGAATCTCATGTATCAAATTTTATAAAATGGCTACACGGCAGAGAGTGGGATATGCATATTCAATGTTAATCAAACAAACTTGATTAGATGATCTTCACTCTACTTTATTTTCATTCACATTAATAAGTAAGGTTCATCATAATAGAAATAGAATAATCACGCAGTCCGTTAAATTAATTTTGAAATTAATCACTTGATTTGATTTTTCTTAACATCATGGTCTAGCTGCCGGATAAGCCCATATATTTCTTGCAAGTGCTCATATAGCCGTTGTCTATATATTATTAAATCAACCTGTTGTGAGGCAATAGTTAAACAATGACAGTCCTGCCAGTCATGAACTCCATACTTTTCATTTCATCGATGTGCTCTTTGATTTGCGAGTAGAACTCAGAGTTTCTTACGAAGATTAATATGGGAACGCGAACCATTTCATGATGTGTTAACACAGTCTCTGCATTAAAAATTTAAGTACTTAAACACTAAAAACCCTCAGCAATTCTCCCATCAAACAGGAATATAGCACCATGAGCGTACGGGTAATAGTTGTCCCAAATTTTCCGAAATGATGCCTTACCGCCCAGATCCCAAATTAAAAACTTTACATTGTTTCGATCAACCACCTTAGCTGCATTACTTAATATTTTACTATTTAAGCCTAATGTTGGTTTGTATTATTGTTTCAGTCCGACCATGTATGGCGATGTGTCATCCTTAAGTGCACGTAAAATTTGCTATATTAGTATAGATTATACAGTTTTTCCTGTCTGTTCGAGACCCAAAATAGCAAGATTGTATTCAGGATATCCGCAGTATCGCGTGAATAATTCAGAAAAGAGCGTGTACATTGTAGTTTATAGTAATAAGCTATCTAATATTATACAATCAATCAACCCATAATGAACTGTTTTAGTCAACTCTCTCCACTTCAATATTGCTATATTTTTTTAAGAGGAGATCCCTATCATTGACAAGATCTTCATCTACAATAATAGCTCCTGTATTATCCTAATTCTTGTCATTATTTCTTATTTTATTATCGATAATCCACTATAATTGCCGATTATTTTAATTAAAATTCACTACATTTGGAATTCCTTTGCCTTACCCATCCTTACCACCATGCACAATTTAATAGCATTTACTGACAGCCTTAATAAAATCATGCATGGTCAGCCTGTAATATGAATAATTGTGTGGCGCATGTTCAAATTATATTATGTTAAAACATGGCTGATGATCTAGTACTACTTGGATTGCTTAATCCCACATCTTTATGTTCTGCCCTGTGTAATATATACCTGATATATGAGGCTATTTTTGTAAATTATTGTGGCCTAATCGGGTCTATATTTTCTTACGGACTGGCTAGTTTTAACGTGTTCTGTATGATAATGGTACTTTCTATGGAAACAAAGCACACATCTCTTAAAGCGTAATTATTTTATTCTATTTTATACTCTCATACAGCTGTTGTTAAGGCTACCCGATAAGCATAAACAATCCCTTACTTTTAGTATTATCATTTATTTAGATTTATTTCTGTTTGGCCATAAACGCGAGTGCAGGCTAGAAATTATTAACCCATTGACAATTTTTCAATCTCTTCAAATCTGCTATCTAATATCGGCATTAGTGTAATGTTGCATTATGTTTGTTAGTCAGAATTAATCTATTTGTTTGTTTTAGGTTGTGTTTTAAATTTGTACCGAATAGTGGAGCGATGTTTTATAAGCATGTTATTATTGTCTTTGTTCGCGACATTCAGATCTTACTAATATTGTATTTTTTATAATTAGTGTTGGATACAAATTTATAATAAGATGTCAGTTCCTCCATCCATGAACCCCAATGGAATGTTCAAAAGCTCTGATCTCTTAATAAGTAGACAACGTAAACTTAGTTCTCAGTCTGGTTCTCAAGTCAAAAACTAAATGATAGAAATGCAGAAAATAAATAGTAATCAAGACAACTAATTTTACCTATAAAAGAAAATGAGCTAGAGTTCAATTTGCGATATGCATAAAAATCCAAGTGATCCAGTAAAATCACCTGTTGTAAACTTTGCAACAGGATCTGATTCACCAATTCGTAGTCTTACTTCCCCTTAGATGGCATAGGTAAGAGGACATCCTAACAGTTAAGGACATCCACAGAAGCCCTTTGGGACATTAAAACAACAATAATCAATTCGTTTTAGAAATAACGTTCAGTTTCCTTCTTAATCATAAACTTAATATATAAAAGAATAAGAGAGAAATATAGAACCTTTGAATTTTCGATCATTTTGGTTATTTTTAAAGCTCATTCTGCTCAGCTATGAGTTCAATGTGCTTGAATATCTACATGAAATTGATGCAACCATAACTGACGAAGCTATCGAATTGTTAAAAATAGCGCCCGGTTACAAGCCAATCCAGTACATCTACACTTTCTATATGCTGAAATACGGCATAGTAACAGGCACAATGGCGGCTCTAATTTACCCCTTGCCATACTCTATTCTTTTTCTGATGATTACTGTCGATTTAGAAGTACCACTTGTGGCTATTTTTATGCTAGCTGGCATGCGGAGTGGAGCCATAGCGCTTTTATTGAAGTACTGCTTCCACTTCCCAAAACATGCTTTTCACTGGATTGTGTTTGTGTTCACTATCCTAATCGGGATATTCCTATGCAACAGTACTTATTCTTATATGCATAGATTACATTTATTTGCTCTTATTCGCCATCAGCATATTTCTGTCACTTTACATCCGCAAGTCCGACAGCAGAACTTCAATGGCCGCAGACAGCGATAGTCAAAGATGGAGTTCACCTGACGATATGCCTCTAAACTTACAAGTATCCACTTTTGGGCTTAATTTTAACTCTGAACAAATTTACAAAGGGTATCAGGTCAACGATAAGCTTCCTTAAACTTATGGTGGAGCTTCGCTAGCCATTATTGGAGGGTCCATCCTCATACTTTGGGTTATGCAACGGTATATTGAAAACAGAGATCTATCTATTTTTGGACAGGTAGTTCCTGTTAGTTTACTGATGAGTAGTAGAGAAATGCTAGCCTTCTTTCCTTATATTTACAAACAATGGATTGGCTAAAGCACTCTGTCATCAAATACCTTAATATCACTATCATTTTTGTTCCCAGGCCCACACTCAAAAGCATTCATGTTCTTCATCGTCCACACCTAAATCCTAAACGTAGTAATCGCTTACGCTTGCTTATATTTGCCTCCAATATTGCTGGTAAACATCTATATCGCATACCGCAGACATTTCTTCAGTCCAACATACTACAACATCAGGCAGTCAATCCAGGCAGTCGGTAACGGCATTGTTTTTTGTTTAGTATTTGAAATGTTATCTCATTAACCTTGCTTTTTTAATTCTATTTGCTACAGTGCTGTCGTCATCATGGTTGTGGCCAAATTGTATAGGCTTAGAGAATTGTTTGCCATTACTTTAGGCATTTTTCTTATTTCTACCAGAACTATCATACTTAATGCTAATAAATAAATCCCATTCTAAGTTCAAGCTTGTATCCCTATCATTGGTGCTTCCTGAATTATGGGAGTAATTTTTTGATATTTTGATATTTTTTGTTTGATTTTATCTCTGGGCAATATTTTAATAATCAATATAAGTCTCAAAGCATAATTTTCTCGTATAATTTAAAACTCTTTGTTGGCCATGCAATCTGACATAAGAAACTAAATGATCGAAGCACTAAAAGGTTCGCTAATTGGGGACAACGCCATGCTGCAGAAGAGTAGCGAGAAGCTATCATAACTGGCGAAAGTTGAAGGCTACTGCATGTAATTAATGAAAATCATTGACGAACCGACGTTCGATCTTGCATTGAAGCAAGCTGCCTTAGTGCAGTTAAAGAATAACATCAAGTCAAAATGGAAACCTAAGAACGAAAAGTTAGAGCTCAGTGCGACTGAGAAGCATCATATCCGCAATGCGATAATCCTGGCGGTAATTCGATGTGCAAAAAGTTATATGCTCATAAAATTGTATCGTGAAGTTCTAACTACTATCATCGGTAATGAGTTTGAAACTTGGATCCCTACTCAAGACCTCATCACTTTACTAAATAATAACGAGTCTGGAAATTTGGCTCCAGTATTACAATGCATCATTGCAATCTCCACGAACTTCGAGTTCTCCGTAATAGAAAAATAAAAAATATTTTTCAACTAATTCCTAAAATAAATGCTTCCTGCAGTGTTCAAGACAGTAAAAACAAACATCAACAATCCCGAAATAATTTACCTTGCTCTTAAAATATTATGGAAGGCCGTACACTACTAAATAAATAACTAGATCAAGGTCCTCACTAATGAGTGGATGGAGTTGATTTATCTCACTATTTCGGCAGTTAATTAAGATATGCAGAAGATTTTGGACGAGTACCAAGCGAAAAATACGCCTGAGTTTTATTATTACCATAGTAAAAAGTGGGCTACACGAATATTAATGCGTTACGTGCAGAAACATGCGAAGGCATTCAGTTTTGGAAAGATTTCATAGGAAAATATTCAGTACTCTAACTTTTGGTATGAAAACTACGGCATTAAATTATGCGAGTCCATTGTAGTCCATCTATCAACCCCAGTGCCAACTACCAAAAAGATAAGATACTTCCAGCTTAAAATTATCCAGGGTATCATCTCAGACAAACCCGAACTGATCTCCCAACACGCTTCACACTTTCAATACAATGTGCTCCTCAAATACATGATCGTAACTCCTGAAGACGAAAAACTCGCACAATAGGATGTAGTATAATATTTACGTGTTGATGACGAAAGTAGTATGACTTACAGCAATATTAAGAAAGTAGCAACATAAGTTTGGAATTGTTTCATGCAGCTCAATAGCAAACTCGATCGAGACCAAAACACATACCAACCTGGGCCCCTCTTTGAAGATAGTGTTAAGTTTATGTATGAAAAAATCATGAGTGAAAATCTAATTGAGAAAGAGCTAGGCATGTACCTGTTCTGTGATAACCGTATCACTATCAACAGAGTACCTATCATCAAACAGAAAGTCCCTTAGATTTTGTAGAAGTTTGTGATTCCTTAACTTGTGAACCCGGCTCTCCTTATTCGAGCTAGAGCTCATGATATGTTTTTCTAGTATGGTCGCGATATTAAGGATGCATCCATTATGTCCAAAGCTATTGAAGGCATCTACAAGTGCTTAGTAAATGATGAGTGTCCACTTGTTCGTATTAAAGCCGCAATTGCTCTTAATCCGCTTGTTTCTCATCCTTAATGCAAAAAACTACTTGAGCCTTATCTTAAAAACATACTCGAAGTTTACCTTAAACTAATTGAAAAATACGATTTAGAACAAGTTGTTTCGGCTCTTTAATTTTTCATCGGAGACTACGCTGATAGTATTGGTCCATTCGCCGTCGATTTATTCAAATATTTGTACGGAATATTTATCAAAATGTTCAACAAAGATATCGAATTGAGTCAAAACTAAGATTATGGCAGTGAAGTTTAAATGGCTGCTTCAGGATGCATTAAAACTATGTCTCAAATTATTGAGTCACCTTTAGATCAACAAGTCCGACAACAAATTGAGCCTTGCTTGTTAGACCTGTGCGCTTTTCTGTTCATGAATGCTTCAGATTAGTATCACGAAGACATGATGTATTTAATGCGTGTACACTTGGATAAAATAGATAAAATTTCACCTCAGTGCTGGTTTTTCTATCAAGTGATAATTTACTATATTTCTGGTATCCCAAATGAGCTATGGAATCAAATTCAAAATCTACCTTTGTCTGATGTAAACAAGCAAATATTATCAGCTATCAGAGAAGGCAATAACATTTAATTCTTATCATTCGCTATTCCAGTTGTCCGTAACTATTTCGGTAAGGGTTACAGCATGATTGTTACACAGAAAGACGAATTCAAGAATAATTTCATTAACATGCTTTTTCATTTGGTGGGTCAAGTCTATCGTAAGGGTAATGCAAACTCAGAAATTGAAGGATAAATTCACCTGGACTGCTGTTCTATATTACTTGTGTATTTAGTATAGACTTTTCCTCCTTAAATGACCAAGCCTGTCATCGGTAGTATCTGGAATATCTGCAAGTTTAACTTGATAAAGGGTACTAGCATTTACCTGAAAAGTATTACCTGCCAAATTATTGGAGTCCTTTTATGGAAACACACTATTGATTTTTTGCAAATTTTATCCAAAGAGAAACACGTCAAAGCTGTCATGAAGCACCTCGAGCTGACCGTCCCCAGGCTGGAATAGGTTCAATAACGAAAACGCATTATCTTCGGTAAATATATTTTAATTTAGGAATTTGTTCTGTGTTAAGGATAGTAGACAAAGATCTTTAATTGCTAGGTCCATTCGTGCCTCTACTCTTCAAAATGTTACTTCGATCAGTGAAGAAAAATTGTTTCACTCGTATTATTTTAAACACCAAAGATTAAGCTTTACGCAAATAATTCATAAACTTGAGTGACAACGACTCTGATGATAATACTCAAAATCAAGATATAGATGAGGATGATGAAGATCTTTGGGACGAGTAGTACTACGACAAACATGTCAGTATGCTCAAGAAAGTCAACGAACTCGCTTATTTCCAATAAACTATTCAAGTTATTAGCAATTAATCAAAAAATGTGTACCAGGCTATGATTGGAAGTGTTACTAATTAGAAATTATTGCAAATTCAAAATTTGCTTTAAAAAGCGATTACACTTCCTGAAAAATGAGCAAATTTATTTATATTTGATAGAAAGCAGTTATGATTTTTAATGTAGAGCAACTTGCTGACGATTTATTTTTACTAATCCGATCCAGTTTATTATGGGTGTTGTTATATAAATACATTAATTAATATATGCTGGTACGCTCAATCGCATATCGACAACTGGCTCGGTTCTGCTCGAACAAAGCCCCTGATCAGGCTGTGTAAAAAACAAAAGAAGCCTTCCTAACCTCAGCGTAGAAGAAGAAGGATTTGTAAACTCCCATTCATTTACGACCATATGATAAATTCAAGTATGAGGTGCCTATGAAGAAGATAAAGAAGAATTCAGGTACAATTATATAAACGTAGGTTATGCTATGATCCAAATTGAACCTTTCCCCCGTGCCCGTATTATGAAAATTGCTTACAATGTACTCGAGCAGGTCAGAATCGGCATCCCTGAAGACTACATGGGCAGAATTTTGATAGAAGAAAAGTTTAAGTGGATTATGGAAATTGTTGACAAATAAGAAGATGTACAGAAAATTGAGGAATTCTTCGGAAGAGTTCCTATTGAACTGTTCACAAGAAATCTTGCTGATACTTTACAGATTATTGAAGCATGGAGAAAACTCAAGCCTTGGAATTCGTCCTAGTAAGAAATAGAGGAATAAGAAAGTTAATTTATTAAGACTGTCACTCAAGAACAAGAAAAATACCCTCAGTATAAAAAAGGCGAACGTCAGAAAGTCAATCTATTATGATTATGATAAAATTGAAGTATCACAGGCTTATTAACTGAAATTTAGTATAATATATGTTGCTAAATGTGAAGTAAAATTTATTAAAGTATTGAGCAGAGCCGCCATTAATATAAGTGTTAATATAATACAAGTATATGATATCAAAATAAGTGAAAATCCGTTCATCATTACGTCTTAAATCCAAGACACCGCTTTAGAAAGACTAAGTGCACAAGATAAACACAATATTGATGCACTTGAACAACCATAACGACTCAATAGATTTCCGATAACCAGTGGACTGGAAAGGTACAGCATGAAGTACACTCAGGTTTGTAACTGCATGATTACTTGGACGTGATCAAGTACCCGATGGATTTGGCTACTATTAACAAGAAGCTGCGATAAAAGAAGTATAAAACTGTCGAAGCTGTGCTCAATGATATCCAGCTCATTTGGGATAATTGTAAGATGTACAACGCCAAGAATTCAGTATTTATGAGTGATTATTGTGTAGGATATATACGATATTGCTGATAAATTGGAGTTAGCGTTCAGGCGGATGGTCAGGAACTATCTGCCTAATTTGAAGATAGCTACAGTAACGAGCACACCGGTGCGACCAATAACTGAGCCTCCTTTCATAATCGTGTACAAGCCAGAACGTGAGTACGACAAGCACCCATAGCCAGTTAAGACACCATAATAGCCTGTGATAGTGCCAGTATCAAAAAAGGATGTACTCATAAAAGTTGGTCTACTATCAGAGACAGACCTACAACTCTTTGTCACAAGCCTAAAGAGCATATCTGCTTCATGCTGGCAGTAAGTAGAAGAGGGGTGGGCAAAAATCGATGCTGAAAGTATGGAAATACCTGCTCTCGGCAAGCTAAATACGTACAGTCATGGCTACATAGCATCCTCGATTAAATGTTAAAGAAAACACATAGTCAGACTATTGATTTTAATTAGAGACAAGTGCTGTGATATTTAATAGAGATACTAATGATAATAAATCCCAAGTATATAGAGAAAAAACTTATTAATGGACAAAGCTGCACTGCTAAACCAGATGTTGCGTTCTCAGAATAGAGAGAAGATATTGCAGATAATAAGTGCGCCAGACATCGAGGCCATTCTCAAAACTGAGGATGATAGTAAATATACTCCATTATTTTGGGCATGCTCTAGCTTACCATAAAATCTAGCTTTGGAAATAGTACCCATGTTTCTCGAGCGTGGCGCTGACCCATATAAGCTAGACAAGTATCAGTAGAACATTTTGTATTACATTTGCAAACATGGTACGCAATCTATAATATAGGAAAGGACAAATTACTTAAGTACTTGGTATAGCGATATAAATACAACTTGAACACAGATGATGAAAACAGGCAAACTCCACTCTTCTTCGCAGTTTCAAATAATCATCTCAAATGCGCATAGGTACTCGTGCAGCATGGCGCTGATGTCAATCATATTGATAAAAATGGTCAAAACTGTCTCTTTTGGTCTGCCAGTTGCGGCCATCTTGAAATGTGTAAATTTTTAGTCCAAAATGATATTCAATTTCAAAAGGTAGACGGAAATAAGTAAACTGCTTACCATTATGCGAAGAAGAAGAAACATCAAGCAGTCATGTCTTACTTGCAAGATCTCAAAAACACAGTTAAAAAGAGCAGAGAAGTTAAGTAAGCCATGAGCAAAGTGGTACATTTTAGCTCACTTAGGAAAGTAGTCAGCAGCAGTAAGAAAAGGGCGGGCGTAAGAAAAAGGAGCTTATGAAACAGGCTTACTGTTTAATTTATACTAGTGAAAAAGGATAAGTCCATGAACTAACTGCTGAATAACTGTAAAAATTCGCGAGCACTAACGATACGAATCGTAGAATTCTCGAATTAATATCCAGACCATAGAGACTTGAGTCACAACCAATGCCAGAATAGAAAAAGTTCTAAAAAGTAGCTAATAAAATAATCACTCATTTCATCAAGCATGAACGTACAAATAAAATAATTCAGAGGGAAGCATATTTCTATTTCCAGTTGATCCCGTCGCCTTGAACATTCCACATTACTTCACGGTAATAAAATTTCCAATGGACTTCACGACAATAAAGACTAAATTAATGTACAATGCATATGACTCTGAAGTTGACTTTAATGCAGATATGAATTTAGTATTCGATAATTGTGTGGCTTTTAATGGAGCAGAAAGCCCATATGGTAAAATAGCCACCCAGATGAGACTGTAATTCAATACAATGTATAAAAAATAGTTTGGATTGTGAATTATACTGCTTAGTTCATAAAATACTTAGAGTTTATTCGTTTATTCTTAATAGTAATATTATTTAACAAATCCCATCATGCTATTTTATATGAAATGTGACGATAAAGCTTAATTTTTCTCTTGTGTATTTTTGTTGGATTGGGTTCTCTTATAGCTGGATATACAAATTAATTTTTAGCTTATGGAGCTGCAACTGTCTCTTTTTATTCGTCTATCTTCCATTGAGGTTTTCGATATATGACTTCATGGCCTCTATTTTTGCTTACTCTTGCTAATTTTCGTACTCGCCAAGCAGGAGGCAATGGATCTGCTAATTTTAATGGGAATTTCTATGGGTGGATGTGCTCCTGAAGTTTAAGTTTTGTCCTGAAAATTAGCTTTACAGACCCTCCTACTGATTCAATTTTTTTAATCAAGTTTGCAGAAGCATCTGAGGCTTCAAGGTGTAGAGGATAATTTATCTTTTAGACTCCTTTTCCTAATATTTTAACGCCGTATCTCACTTTCTTAACTAAGCCACATTCAACAAGATGCTTAATAGTGATCGGTTATTTTGGGTTTAATATTTATTTTTGGATGAAGTAATGAATTTGCCCAATGTTGATGGTGTCGTAAATTTAACGCGATTTTCTAGTTTAACACATTATTACATTCTTTTGACTCTGCCATACTTTGGAATCCTTCTTGTGATTGGAGTTTGACCGCCTTCAAATCGGACTGGGACTCCACCGCCTGATCTAGCCTTATGACCTTTCATTCCTCGAGCTGCAAACTTTCTTAAATTAATATGCTAAATACCCTTTGCCATTGCCAGGTCCTCGACCGACAGGTTTCGGATAGACTCTGGATCCTTTGTTATCGTTTAAAAAGTTGATCGAAAAAGGACGAATATAGTTTGCTTCAGTTGGTACTGAAGGATCTCTTCTAGCTCTTGCGACATTGAACAGAATGACTGAACTTAGTCGAACTGTCTTGGTTAAGATTTTGATCATAAACAATTTATGAAGCTGTGGGTTATAATTGAATGCGAGAACATATTAATAATCTAAGAAAATCATAACACTGAGACTGAGCTCAAAAGAGGATATTAACGTGAGAGATAAAGTTGCCTCCTTTAAGATACACAGGTAAAGGATAGATATTGTGACTGCTGGGGTTGAACATTTCCTTAGTGGGGTATCTAGGAAATAATTCTCCTATTTCATTGTTGATGGAAAGTTTGTCGTCTTAAACTTATGCGGGTCCACAAAGTATATTCTGAATCGATACCCTCTCTTTTGATTAACAATTTTCAAGATTCAGATTTTTCTTGGCTTCAATTCTGTTTGTGGAATAAGCTGATGAGAAATATTCTTGTTCGTTTTATTTTTCAGAACCAAACACGTGATGAGTGTTCTGATTACACTTTTTATCAGTTGATTTATAGCTTTTAATTTTAAATTCGCTGCCTCTTGAGTTCTCCTTATCCGGATGCATGAGCATGTGCTTCATAGAAATATCAGATTTTTCATTGTCAAGTTCCACATCATGTTAGTGATCATCTTCTGATTCCTCGCCATTTTTGCGTTTCTTTTTCTCAGGCTTTCTCTTAATTTCAAAAAGAAGTGATCTAAATTGATACAAAATATACTTATTATTTTTCTTGAAGCACTAATGATGGAAATGACTTTCACTGTTAGTCTCCCGAATTTTATGAAAGTTATACATGTTCAACTAAATAAGTAAAGCAGTACCTGTCTCACAAACGAGGAATAGTTAGAATGCTTGAAATATTTGGGTAGTATTTCTTTGGAAAACTCTTATTCTTTAGCCACGACGAAGCCGACTCCTGACTGGGCCCATCTGATGGCATAGCTATTTACAGGATCCTGGGTTATACAAATTTGAACCTAGAGAATCTCGTATGTCTTCTTCAAGAAACTTGAAACCGATCTGGCCTTTCTTTTGGTTGGAATGAGATCTGTGGGCATGAGATTGAATTAATTTCTATACTTTTTGCTAAAACGTCAATTATATTTCTATTTTCTATTTTAACGAAACTGAGCTTGTATATATTTCGACTAGAGGTAAAATAAACAAAATCATAGTTCACCAATATTTTAGTTTTAAAATCTCTTTATTTTGTCACTTAAGGTATCTAAAATTTTTGTAATTTTGATTTGTTTCAGTAGTGACTGTTTTGATTAACTTGTTTACTGGTTTTAGGGTTTAATTGGTTATGGAAACTCCCTTTCTGCTTCATAGTTGGTATAATATTTTGAAAATTGTTCAATCACTTTTTGTATCGATATTTTATTGTTCTGTATAGGCTCCGGTCTCATTCTATGTGATGATTGTGAGCTATAACTCTCTTCATATTCATCCTCATCCTAATAACTGTCTTTAATATATTTTGCATCTTTGTCATGCCCTAACATTCTTGCTGATCGTTTTTCTTCTATAAATTATCTTTTTATTTTGTTATTTGATGATACTTTTTTGTTAGTGCTGGTTTCATTTATGTATTGTGGAAATTATTTTGAGGGCACAGCCATAAAATTGCTACAATTTTTGTACGGAGTATTTTCAAGAAGTTTTCTTTCGCTTGAAATTCCTGTTGACATCAAAAATGGCTTTGCTGTATTTTACTTCTAATTCGAGAAATTTCCTTGTAAAATGTTGACTTTTATTGGAGTTGACATTCTTTGCGCTTACTCATTTAATTTTTATGGTCTTAAAAAATGTACTTGATTTGATGCTTCTTTGGAGTTTTTGATAACTTGATTTTAATTTTATTAATCATTGTTGTTTGAATTAGAAGTATATTGTCTCTAACTTCGATAAGTAGCATGAAGTTTCTATTGAACTTTTCTGACATCATCTTGAACATACTTTTTCAATTCAGCTAATAGCATACTAATTTTTGCTTAATAAACTTGCTTAAGCCGAGCCATCACGTCTTTACCTTCTTGAGCCTACTCTTATATTTACTTATCTCTACACTACAAAATTTGGCATCTTCTACAAAGATCAGCAATTTCCTTATTTTTATTAGTAATCTGCAACTCATATGCTTAAATTTGAAAAACAGAGTTCTCATATTTACTTCTCAGTTCATACATTTGTTCTGTTAATTTTTATACTTCTAAGCTACGATCCTATTCTCGTAAAATATTTTATTTTTTAGTGCGCATCGACTCTTTCTTACTCAATAGATTTGCAATAATTGTTTATTTTCGTAAGAGATCAGATTATAGCTTAGCGATGTGTTATTATTGTTGCTCTATAATATAGCAGCACTCTCGCAAGAGTTATTGAGTTTCTTATTAGCTTTTGTTCTTGCCTGTCATGAAGTTTTTATTAATTTAAAATTCAAATTTAACAACGATGGCGCAATCATATAACTAATAAAAAAAATCAATATTAATAAAAAATATCATTTTCCACGAATGTTGAGTGTTTCTGCAAGATGCTC
>APMI01000567.1_pt1 | contig 45791 bp, 50 predicted proteins | sample 667938 | NCBI WGS metagenome assembly APMI01 (sample SAMN01084076, study PRJNA167559) | wastewater metagenome | biome: Wastewater | place: Denmark: Ejby Moelle, Odense | collected 2011-11-28
CGAGCGAACGATGCTGGGCCAGCCGCTTGCCCAGCATCGCCTCCGCCCGGGCACGCAACTCCCAGAGCGTTGCATTACCCGGCGTGCTTAAAACCTCAGCCTTCGCCACCATCAGCGCATCGGCCGGATGCCCTGCATCGATCTGCGCCCCCAGTTGGCCATAAATGAGCCGTCGCGACTGGGGAAAGCGGCTTCGCGCCTCCGCAAACACCTTTGCCGCTCCCGCCGGATCACCATGAGCCAGAAGCAGATCGCCTTCCAACCCGTCGATCATGGCGGAAACCCCTTTGAGCTTGCGCAAGACAGCCATGGAACGATCAGCATCGGCAAGGCGCTTGGTGCTGAGATAAGCCCTGGTCAACCCGTATTGCGCCACCACCGAGGGTGAGCCTGTCCGCGCAGCCCTTTCAAACTCCTCGACAACCTCCCGCGAGGCCGTGCTTCCCACTTTGAGCTTGGCCCGCACCAGCTGGAAATCAAGCGAATCCGGCACCTGCCGGTAAGGCATGCTGGCGACCCGGTTCTCCATTTCGGTGATCCGCTCGCTGGTCAAAGGGTGGGTACGCAGATAGGCCGGCGCGTTGTTCTCGTAGAGCCGGCTGTTCTTCTGCAGGCGCTCGAAAAATGTCGGCATGCCGCGCACGTCAAAATCCGCCGCAGCGAGGTTCTGAACGCCGAGCCGGTCTGCTTCGTTCTCGAAATCCCGCGAATAGGACAATTGCGAACTCAAACCGGCGGCCTGCCCGGTCATGATGGCGGCCTGACTGACCTGCGAGCTCGACTTGGCTGCCAGTATCGCCACCAGCAGCGAAGCCAGCATCAGCACACCGAACTGCCCCTGCTTGCCAACCATCCGGGCAATGTGGCGCTGGGTGACGTGGGCGATTTCGTGGGACATCACGCCGGCCAGCTCCGACTCGCCCTGGGTGGCAAGAATCAACCCGGTGTGCACGCCAATCTTGCCGCCCGGCATGGCAAAGGCGTTGAGCGACGGATCGTTCACCGCGAAGAACTCGAAGGGCAAGCCCGCCCCCGGCCCGGACGCCACCAGGCGGTCGCCAAGGATGTTCAGGTAATCCTCGACCTCCGCATCCTGCAGGTAAGACGGTTCCTTCCAGCGGATATCGCGCATGATCTGCGCGCCGATGCGCTGCTCGGCGAGTGGCGAAAGCTCACTCGAAGCACTGTCGCCCAGGTCGGGCAGGCTCTGGGAAAAGCTGCGCGGCACAAGGGCAACACACAGCAGGACGGCAATCAGACGTTTTTTCACGATGCTATGATACGCGACCCTATCCAGCGGTTCCCCACAGCCCGATGAGCGACGTCCTTACCCACTTCGATGCCCAAGGTCAGGCCCACATGGTGGACGTATCCGCCAAGTCCGAAACCCGCCGTGTCGCCCGCGCCGAAGGCTGCATCGTAATGGAGCCGGCCACTCTGGTGAAGATTCTCGCCGGCGATAACAAGAAAGGCGACGTGATCGGCATCGCCCGCATCGCCGCCATTCAGGGCGCCAAGCGCACCGCCGACCTGATCCCCCTGTGCCACCCGATTCCGCTGACCCGGGTCAGCGCCGACTTCGTCGCCGAAGGCAGCACCACCATCCGCTGTACCGTCACTGCCGAAACCGTCGGCCGCACCGGCGTCGAAATGGAAGCCCTGACCGCCGTGCAGGTCGGCCTGCTCACCATCTACGACATGTGCAAGGCCGTTGATCGCGGCATGACCATGAACGGCATCCGCCTGCTCGAGAAGGAAGGCGGCAAGTCGGGACACTGGAAGGCGGAAGCCTGATGCAGCGCAGGAATTTCCTGCAGGCCTTCGGCAGCGCCACAGCTCTTGGCAGAGTGCTTGGCCTCAGCCTGTTGAAGCCCGGGCGTGCCCTCGCGGTGGACTTCAACCGTGCCGCCTTCGATGCCAAAACCGCCTCCGACGCCCTGCGCCTGATCGGTGCTGCGGGTGCCGAGGCCAGCCGCGACATTACCCTGAAAGCCCCCGAAATCGCCGAGAACGGCGCCTCCGTGCCCATCGAGGTGGTCAGCACCATTCCCGGCACGACGCGCCTCTCGGTGCTGGTGGACAAAAACCCGTTTCCCCTCGCTCTGCAGTTCAACTTCGCCCCTGAGGCCGTCGCCCGCTTCCAGGCCAGGCTGAAAATGGCCGAGACATCCCGCCTGCGCATCGTTGCCAGTGCTGCCGGCAAGCACTACACCGTGTTCCGCGAAGTCAAGGTCACAGTCGGCGGCTGCGGCGAATAAACAAGGAGGCCCGAATGTCCGATCCGATCAAGATCCGCGCCACGGTAAAGGGCTCCGAGGGGGAAGTCCGTGTCCTTCTGCCTCATCCCATGGAGTCCGGCTTGCGTCGCGACCCATCCGGGCAAGCCCTTCCCGCCCACTACATCACCTCGGTCATTGTCAGCCTGAATGGCCGCCCGGTGATCGAAGGTGGCCTCGGAACCGCCGTCTCGGTCAATCCGCTGTTCGCCTTCCAGCTCACCGGAGTCAAGGCTGGTGACAAGCTTGCAGTCGCATGGCTCGACAACAAAGGCCAGCGCGGCAGCGCAGAAACCACTTTCACGGCCGGCTAGCCACGCCCCCGGCGCATGAAACTGTAATGTCCCCGCGCAAGACAGGTCCGTACCATCGGGGCTAGAATGGCCCGCGCCTGTCCCCTCCAAGAAGGGTGGCAGGCGCGCTCCTTCAACAGCCGATGGCACGCCAATGAGCCACGAAATCGAACTCAAGCTCACCCTTCCGCAAAAGGCGCTTCCCGCCCTGCGTCGTCACCCGCTGATTGCCGATGCCCCCCGCGACGGCCGCGCCTGTACCCTCGAAAACACCTACTTCGACACCACGGAGCTGGAACTGCGCGAGCGCCGTATGGCCGTACGCACCCGCAAGGCCGGCACCCGCTGGCTGCAAACCGTGAAATGTGCCGCTGAATCGAATGGCGGCCTGTCGTCGCGCCCGGAGTGGGAACAGCCCTACGCCAACGCCAGCTTCGACTTTTCTGCCATCGACCGGGATGACGTACGCAACCGCCTTGAGGCCCTGCAGCCCCAGCTAGTGCCGGTTTTCACCACCCGCTTCAAGCGCGAAACCTGCATCCTCACGCCGCGTGAAGGCGTCAAGGTGCTGGCGATGATCGACAACGGCAATATCGAAGTCGGTGAACATTCGCGTCCCCTGTGCGAACTGGAACTCGAACTGGTGGAAGGTGACCCGCAGGAGCTTTACGCCCTCGCCCTGCAGTTGGCCGAAACCCTGCCCCTCACGCCGGAAAACGTCAGCAAGGCGGAGCGTGGCTACCGCCTGTTCTCCAACCATGCCCTGCGCCCCGCCAAGGCCAAGCCGTCCCGGCTCACGCCGGAGCAGTCTCCGGTGGACGCCTTCCGCATCATCGGTTTCGACTGCCTGGCCCTGTGGCAAACCAACGAATCCGGAGCGCGCGAGAGCGATGATCCTGAGTTCATCCACCAGCTCCGGGTTGCCCTGCGCCGTCTGCGCTCGGCGTTGCGCCTGTTCAGCCCGGCCCTGCCTTCCGAGTTCGTGAAGCGCTGGTCAGACGGGCTCAAGGATGCCGCCGACGGCCTTGGTGCGGCCCGCGACCTCGACGTGATGCTCGCCGAAGTCCTCAGCCCGGTTGCCGAATCCGGCCTCGCCGACGACGCCACCCAGCGCCTGATCGCCATGGCAGTCGACCGGCGTGACCGCGAAAAGGCGGCCACCCGCGAACAACTCCTCGCGGCCAGCCACGGCCGCCAGATGCTGGCGCTGGCCGCCGACCTCTACGCTTTACAAAGTGACGCCCTCGTCAAATCGGCCAACCTCACCACATTTGCCCGCCTGCAGCTCACCCAGCTCCGCAAGCGTGCCCGCAAACGCTTCACTGCGGCGGCCGATCTGCACCCTGACAAGCTCCACGAGCTCCGTGTCTCCCTTAAGCGGCTGCGCTACGGGATCGAGTTCCTGCTGCCGCTGCTTCCCGCAAAGGCCACTGTACGTTTTGCCAACGAGATCGCCGAAATCCAGGAAACCCTTGGTTACCTGAACGACGAATCGGTAGCCCGCAGCCGCCTCAAGGCGTGGGCCGGCAAGGACACCGAGCTGCGCAGCGGCGCGGCTTTCGTTGCCGGCTGGCACGCCCCGAAGATCGCCCGTCTGCGCAAGAGCGTGCTACCGGCCCTCGAGCCCATCCTGTGGGGCAAGGCCCCATGGCGACGCTAGGCGGCCAATTCCGTGGATTCATCATCCGGTAACCTCACTGTTCCAGACTGCTGCCCTGTTTTGAGGAGCGAGGAGACAAAAATAATGGATTTACTGCTTTGGCGTCACGCAGAAGCGGTGGACGGCCTGCCGGATAGCACCCGTGAGCTGACTGAACGAGGCATTCGCCAGGCGCACAAGATGGCCGAGTGGCTGGAAAGCCGTCGCCCGAAGAAACTTCGCGTACTGGTCAGCCCCACCACGCGTACGCGCCAGACGGCGAGTGCCTTCACCAAGGATTTCGAAATTATTCCGGCACTCGGCCCGGGCAACGACATCTCCGGCATCCTGGCCGCCTGTGGCTGGCCCGGCGGCGGTGGCTCGGTACTGGTGGTCGGCCATCAGCCGGAACTGGGGCGCCTGGCAGCCCTGCTCCTGTCCGGCCAGGAAGCCGACTGGACAATCAAGAAGGGCGCATTGTGGTGGTTCAGCAACCGGGTTCGGGAAAATGAAACCCAAACCGTACTGCGAGCGGTAATGCCCGCCGATCTGGTCTGAAAGCCAGTCTCCAGATATGAAAAAGCCACCGGAGCGGTGGCTTTTTCTTTGGCTTCAGACAACGCTCAGACCGACATCGCCTTCACGTGCTGGATCACTTCGCCGATTGCCTGCTGTGCCGAGCCGTACAGCAGCCGGGTGTTTTCCTTGTAGAACAGCGCATTCTCGATGCCCGAGTAACCCGTGCCCTTGCCACGTTTGACGACGATGACGTTCTGCGCCATGTCGGCGTTAAGGATCGGCATGCCGTAGATCGGACTCGACTTGTCTGTGCGTGCCGAGGGGTTCACCACGTCGTTGGCGCCGATCACCAGCGCCACATCGGCCTGGGCGAAGTCACCGTTGATTTCCTCCAGGTCGAAGATCTTCTCGTAGGGCACCCCGGCTTCAGCCAGCAGAACGTTCATGTGGCCCGGCATCCGGCCGGCCACCGGGTGGATCGCGAAGACCACCTCGACACCGGCTTCTTCGAGCATCTCGGCCATTTCCCACACCTTGTGCTGGGCGCCGGCCACCGCCATGCCGTAGCCCGGCACGATGATGACCTTGCTGGCGTAGCGCATCAGTGCGGCGGCATCCATCGCGCCGAGTTCCTTCTGCTCGCCCTCGACGGCTTCGCCACCACCGGCCGCCGCCATTGGCACGAAGAGGATGTTGCTGATCGGCCGGTTCATGGCCTTGGCCATCAGCTGGGTGAGCAGCGTGCCGGCGGCGCCGACCACAATGCCGGCGATGATCAGCGCCGGAATGCCCATCACGAAGCCTTCAAAGCCCACCGCCAGGCCGGTGAAGGCGTTGAACAGCGAAATGACCACCGGCATGTCGGCCCCGCCAATCGGCAAGGTAATGATCACCCCGAGCAACAGGGCCAGCACGAAGAAGGCGCCCACCAGCAGCGGATCGATCGTCGGGGCGATGACAATGGCAGCCCCCACCGCGATGGTGGCCAGCGCCAGCAAGATGTTCACCGCATTCTGGGCCGGCAGCCGGAAGGCTTTTTTCATGACGCCCTGCAGCTTGGCCCAGGCGATGACGGAGCCTGAGAAGGAGACCGCCCCGATCAGCGCGCCCAATGTCGCCAGCAAGGTGACGACGACGCCGTGCATCTCGCCGCGGGCAAATTCGACCGCTGCGATGGCGGCCGCAGCACCGCCGCCCATCCCGTTATAGATGGCGACCATCTGCGGCATGTCGGTCATGGCGACCTTCTTGCCGGAAATCCACGCCACCGCGCCGCCCAGCGTGATGGCGATAAGCATGAGGGCAAAGTTCTGCATGCCCGGGGTGAGGAAGGTGACCACGGTGGCCAGCACCATGCCGACCCCGGCCCACACGATGCCCTTGCGCGCCGAGACCGGCGAGCTCATGCCCTTGAGGCCGAGGATGAAGAGGATCGCGGCGACGAAGTAACTCGCGTCAATCAGCCATTTCATCGCCATTATTTCTTCTCCTTCGACTTGAACATGGCGAGCATGCGCTCAGTTACCACGTAGCCGCCGGCGGCGTTGGCGGCACCAAGCAGCACTGCGACGAAGCCGAGCGCCTGCTCGAGTGGCGTTTCGGCCTGGCCGAGGGCGATCATGCCGCCCACCAGCACGACGCCGTGCACGAAGTTGGAGCCAGACATCAGCGGGGTGTGCAGGATCACCGGCACGCGGGAAATCACCTCGTAGCCGGTGAAGGCGGCGAGCATGAAGATGTAGATTGCGACAAAGCCGTCCATGGGGTCGTCTCCGGTTACAGGCCGAGGGCTTGCTTGACGCCGGCGTGGCGCAGCTCGCCGGCGTGGGTGAGGCAGGTGCCTGCCATCACTTCATCTTCCCAGTCGAGGACCAGGACGCCGTCCTTGATGAAGGGGCTGATGAAGTTGAAGAGGTTCTTGGCATACATGTCCGAGGCATGCACGGGCATGCGGCTAGGGATGTGCGTCGGGCCAATGATCAGCGTCTGGCCAACCCAGACCTTCTCGCCAGCTACGGTGCCGGCGACGTTACCGCCGGTCTCCGCGGCCATATCGACGACGACAGAACCCGGCTTCATGCGCGCCACCATCTCGGCACTGACGATGACCGGGGCCTTGCGGCCGGGAATCGCCGCCGTGGTGATCAGCGCATCGCACTCGGCGATGGCACGGCCGAGCTTCTCGGCCTGCTGACGCTTTTCATCGTCGGTGAGTTCGCGGGCATAGCCACCGGTGCCGGAGGCCGACACGCCGGTGTCAACAAACTTGGCACCCAGCGACTCGATCTGCTCCTTGGTTTCCGGTCGCACATCGTAGCCTGAGACCATTGCGCCAAGACGCTTGGCGGTCGCGATGGCCTGCAGACCGGCCACGCCGGCGCCGATGACCAGCACCTTGGCCGGACGGATGGTGCCGGCGGCGTAGGTGAGCATCGGAAAGAACTTGGGGCTGTGATCAGCGGCGATCAGCGCGCATTCATAGCCCGCGACCGCGGCCTGGCTGGACAACACATCCATGCTTTGCGCCCGACTGATACGGGGCAACAGTTCCAAAGCGAAACAGGTGATGTTCCTTTGGCGCAAAACGGCCACACGTTCGGCGCTCGCCCAGGGTTGTTGCAAACCGACCAGAACCGTACCTGGCTTGAGCTGCTGCAAGGCATCAATGGCCAGCGGCTGCACCTGCAGGAGCACATCGGCCTTTTGCAGCACGGAGGCACCGTCACTTGCCAGATCGGCCGGTGCGTAGTCCTCGTCGCGGTAGTAAGCTGACAAACCGGCACCTGACTCGAGCAGCAATGCTGCGCCAAGTCCTTGATATTTCTTGGCTACATCCGGGACCAGCGCAACGCGGCGCTCTCCTGGCGTAAGCTCTTTGGTCACACCGATGACCAGGGGCATGGAAGCTCCTTATTAGTGGGTAGTTGGAATTCTGCTATCGTCGCAAGAGGGTTTTGACGACGATACAAGCCTGGCTGCAGTCACCCGGAGTCACCCCCGGGTTCCCTTAAAATCCTGCACAAAATTCGGCAATTTCAACCGAATATCACGAAATCAGATGCGAAAGTCTAGCAAGAAACGAACCCGTCCATCCCGAAAACTGGGGCTCCCTCCTGGCTCACTGGTGCATATCGGCGAGATCAAGACTGAAAAACCCACCATCACGCTGATCGAATTCGATGCGTTAGGCGTCACCGAAACGTGCTTCGAATCGCTTGAGGCATCCCGGGAACATCAACCCACACGGGAAAAAATGTGGCTCAACGTCTATGGGCTGCACGATCCGGCGGTGATGGCTGAAATCGGCCGACGCTTCAAGCTGCACCCGCTGGTTCAGGAGGACATCCTGAATACCCAGCAGCGGCCAAAGAGCGACGAATACGCAGACTACTTGTACATCGTCGCCCGCTACTTCGATTTTGATAGCGAGAGCAGGACGCTCAACTCCGACCAGGTCAGCATCGTCCTGGGCCGCAACTTCGTTCTAACCTTCCAGGAGCAGGCCACCGGCGCCTTCGAAGCAGTCCGCGAGCGCCTTCGGGCCGAACACGGGGCCATGCGCGTTCATGGCACTGACTACCTGGCCTATGCTCTCCTCGACACGCTGGTCGACCGTTACTTTGTGATGCTCGACAACCTGAGCGACATGGCGGAGGAACTCGAAGATCTCGCCCTGACCAAGCCGAGCCCGACACTGCTCGCCGAAATCAACCGCGTGAAGCATGAAGCACTGATGCTACGCCGGGCCGTATGGCCCTTGCGGGAAGTGCTCAACACCCTCGCCCGCGCCGACAGCAGCTTCTTCAGCGCCGATACCCGGCTCTATCTACGGGACATCTACGATCACACGGTGCACGTCCTCGAATCACTGGAGTCGGTGCGCGACACCCTGGCCGACTTGCTCGACATCTATCTTTCCAGCGTCAGCAACCGACTCAACACGGAAGTGCGCATCCTCACCGTGCTCACCACCCTTTTCATGCCCGCAACGCTGATTGCCGGTATTTTCGGAATGAATTTCCACACCATGCCCCTTCTCGAGGATCAGGATGGCTTTGGTATTGCGATGGGTATGATGGCCGGCGCAGCAACCGTGATGGCTGCGGCCTTCTGGCGCAGAAACTGGCTGAAAACCCGCTAAAGTCCCAAAGACGGGAAGCTTCCTGCAGACTTGGGTGGCACCTCGACGAGCTTCACAACGGCAAGCGAAATGTTGTCGCCACCGCCCCGGGCACGCTGGCGCGCCAGTTCAATCAAAGTGGAAGCCGCATCGCGGGGCGACTGGCTGGCCAGGATCTGACCGATTTCGGCCTCGCTGATGTACGCCCACAAACCGTCCGAGCACAGCAGGAAGGCATCGCCACCAACCAGTGGAGAGGCGTGGCCCACATCCACCCGCGGCTCACGTTCTGAGCCAAGGCAGGACAGAAGTACGTTGCGGTTGGGATGCCGCAGGGCGCCTTCGGCATCAAGCCGTCCCTTGCGTACAAGTTCCTCGACGAGGGAGTGGTCGACGCTGCGGCTGACCAGTGCACCGGCACGGAAGTGATAAAAGCGTGAATCGCCGCAATGCGCCCAGTCAGCCCGGTCAGGCTGCATCATGAAAACCACTGCAGTGCTGTGTGGATCCTGCTCGCTGGTGAAGCGGGTCAGCTTGATGACGATGTGGGCCTCATCGACAATGCTGCGCAGCAAGTCGGGAGCGCTTTCGGAAGCAGGCGCATAGGCTTCGAAATTCTGCCGGGCCTTGAGGATAACCTGCTCGGCAGCCATTGCCCCTCCGGAATGCCCGCCCATCCCGTCGGCGAGGACGGCCATCAGGGTTCCCTTGCGGGTGGGGTGGGCAAAAACGGCGGCCCTGTCCTGTTGCTCTGTACGGTCCCCCGTATGCTTGGCAACACAGGCTTCCGCCTGGTAGCGCTTCTTGGCCGTTACCGAGTCAGGTGCGGACAGTGACGAAAATGTCGGATTCAACATGCAGGGCTGCAGGCCCGAAGTGAGGCCATGCCAACTCGGCAAGCGCTGTGCATGGACGGATTGCCACCGCAAGGCCCCTCAGCAATGCGATACACCGCCGGCGGGGTCCTGGCATAAAAGTATAAATTCACGCCACGCATATTCACACAATCACTCCGGATCTCGGCATAGCTTAGTTATTCACGAAGTTTAACTGTTTATCTCTCACAGGAAGAAGGCCCTGTTTGGCTTTCAGGGTGATTTCGTGACTTTTTCATCAACCAGTTCAATCCAATGTTGAACGGGTATTGATGCGGCTGTGCATAAATGCTCAATGCAACCTATGTTTGCTGAGACGATCCGCTCAGCCCCCCCCTCCTCAAGCGCCGCCAGCTTGTTGTCGCGCAACTGGCGCGACAACTCGGGCTGCAACAGGGAATAGGTTCCGGCCGACCCGCAGCACAACTGACCATCCCTTACCGGAACAAGTTCAAAGCCGGCAGCACGCAGCAAGCCTTCGACAACGCCCCGAATCTTCAAACCGTGCTGAAGGCTGCATGGCGCATGAAAGGCGATCTTGCGGGTCGGACGGCCGGCGAGTTGCCTGGCCAGGATCGCCTCCAGGGCGGGGGCCTCGGCGAGCACCACTTCCGCCACATCACGGCTCATCGCAGCCACTCTCAAGGCCTTGGCGGCGTAAGCAGGGTCGCCCTTGAGCAGATGGCCATAATCCTTGACCTGCACACCACAGCCGGACGCCGTGACCACAATCGCCTCGACCTCACCGGCTACGATGGCGGGCCACCACGCATCGATGTTACGGCGCGCATCATCCCGCCCCCCTTCCTGATCGTGAAGATGGAACTTGAGAGCGCCGCAACAACCGGTAGCCGGCTGCTCGACCAGAGAAATGCCGAGCAAGTCCAGCACCCGTGCCGTCGCCGCATTGATTGAGGGACGCATGGCCGGCTGCACGCAACCGGCCAGCGCAATCATCTTTCTGGGGTGACGCGGTGCGGGCCACCGGCCGGCTGGCGCGCTGTGCGGAACCTGTCCGGCTAACGCCTTGGGCAGCAGCGGCTTGAACAGACGCCCGACCTCCAGGGCTGCGCCGAACAGGCCGCTGCGTGGCACAAACTCCCGCAGCGCTGCGCGTTTCAGGCGGTCGGTGCCGGTGCGCGGCACCTGCTGCTCAACCACGTGGCGGCCGATATCGACCAGGCGCCCGTATTCGACGCCCGACGGGCAGGTCGTTTCGCAGGACCGGCACGTCAGGCATCGGTCGAGATGCAAGCGGGTCCTTGCGGTGGCAGGCTGGCCCTCAAGCACCTGCTTGATGAGGTAAATGCGCCCGCGCGGCCCATCCAGCTCATCGCCAAGCAACTGGTAGGTTGGGCAGGTGGCGGTGCAGAAGCCGCAATGCACACACTTGCGCAGGATCGCCTCGGCCTCGCGTCCTTCGGGCGTGTCCTTGATGAAATCGGCGAGATTCGTCTGCATGGCTTACAGGCCCTCGTACATCCGGCCGGGGTTGAAAACACCGGCCGGATCGAACGCGTTCTTGAGATTGCGCTGCAGGGCCATCAAGGCGGCCGGCAGCGGATGGAAAACTGCGCCACGCCGCCCGCCATGGCGAAACAGTGTCGCGTGGCCGCCGAGGGCCTCGGTGCGGGTGCGAAGCTCCTTCTCCGACGCCTCCGAGCGCAGCCAGCGCTGGGCGCCGCCCCATTCCACGAGTTGCTCGCCCGGCAGGCTGGCGGCCAGTGCATCGGCCGGCACGGACAGCCGCCACAGGGGCGTATCAGCATTGAAAAATGGACTGGTGTGATCCCGCAGGCTGCGCCAGAAGTCGTCAGCAACGCCATCCGACAAGCGCTCGCCGCCGAGACGGGCTGCGGCCGTATCCACCGCGGCGGCGGCCCCCGACAAGCGTAGTGCAAGCATGCCACCCTGCCAGGCACTGGCCGATACGGGAAGCGGCTGGCCGCCCCACACATTGAGCTGGTGCAGCGCCGCCGCCTCGTCCATGGCAAAGCACAGCGTCGCTTCCGCCACCGGACGTGGCAGCACCTTCAACGACAGCTCGACAATCAGGCCCAGCGTGCCGAGGCTGCCGGCCAACACCCGCGAGACGTCGTAGCCAGCCACATTTTTCATCACCTCGCCACCAAACTGAAGCAGCTCACCGCGGCCATCGATCATTCGCGCGCCAAGGACGAAATCCCGCACACCGCCAACCGACGCACGCCGCGGGCCAGCCAGCCCGGCGGCCACACAGCCGCCCACTGTGCTACCGGACGCAAAGTGCGGCGGCTCGAAGGCGAGCATCTGGCCCCGCTCCGCCAGCACCGCCTCCAGCTCGGCCAGCGGCGTGCCGGCGCGCGCCGTCACCACCAGTTCGCTCGGCTCGTAATTGACGATGCCGCAGCACATGCGGGTATCGAGCAGATCGCCGACAACCGGCCGGCCGTAAAAATCCTTGCTGCCGCCACCACGAATGTGGATGGGACGGCTGTCTGCCGCGGCCGCGCGGACGCGCTCGCGCCACGCATCTATCAGATCGTTCACTCTTGTCTCCATCGGCAATCAGAAGCGCGGCAGCTCCGGATGGGCCTGGGGCTGCGTGCGGCCCATCCGCTCACGGCCATATTCGGCACACCGGTTGAGAGTCGGGATCGCCTTGCCGGGATTAAGCAGGCCCTCCGGATCGAAGGCGGCCTTGACCCGGTGGAAGGCCACGATTTCCGGCGTGGAGAACTGGCTGCACATCTGGTTGATCTTTTCGATGCCAACCCCGTGCTCACCAGTAATGGTGCCGCCAAGCGCCACCGACAGTTCCAGAATCTCGGCGCCGAAAGCCTCGGCGGTATGTTGGTCGCCAGGCCTGTTGGCGTCAAACAGGATCAAAGGGTGGAGATTACCGTCACCGGCATGAAAGACGTTGATGCAGCGCATGGCGTACTTCTTCTCCATTGCCTGGATGGCCTGCAACATCTCGCCAAGACGCTTCCTCGGAATCGTGCCGTCCATGCAGTAATAGTCAGGCGAAATCCGTCCTGCCGCCGGAAAGGCCGCCTTGCGACCAGCCCAGAAACGCAGCCGCTCGGCTTCATCGCTGGACACGCGGATCTCGGTGGCGCCGCACGCCTCCAGCAGCGCACGCACGCGGCCGATCTCCTCCGCAACTTCCTCCGGCGTACCATCCGATTCGCACAGCAGGATGGCCTGGGCATCCAGCGGGTAGCCGGCGTGGACGAACTCCTCGACGGCGGCCGTGGCTGGCTGGTCCATCATCTCCAGCCCGGCCGGAATGATGCCGGCAGCGATGATCCTCGCCACGGCATCGCCGGCCTTCACCACATCGTCGAAGGCCGCCAGCACGCACTGGGCAAGCTGCGGTTTCGGGGTCAACTTGACGGTGACTTCCGTAACCACCGCCAGCATGCCCTCCGAGCCGGTAATCAGCGGCAGCAGGTCGTAGCCCGGCGCGTCCAGCGCGTGGCTGCCGAACTCGACGATCTCGCCGGCAATCGTCACACCACGCACCTTGAGCAGGTTGTGGATGGTCAGGCCGTACTTGAGGCAATGCACGCCACCGGAGTTCTCGGCCACGTTGCCACCGATCGTGCAGGCGATCTGCGACGACGGATCGGGCGCGTAATAAAGGCCGTAGGGCGCCGCGGCCTCCGAGATGGCCAGATTGCGCACGCCCGGCTGCACGACGGCGCGGCGGGAATGGGCGTCAATCTTGAGGATCTTCTTCAGGCGGGCCAAAGACAGCACGACGCCAAACCGGTGCGGCATGGCGCCACCGGACAAGCCGGTTCCCGCCCCCCGCGCCACCACCGGGACCTTCTGTGCCGCGCAGACTTTAAGGATATTCACGACCTGCGTCTCACTCTCCGGCAAGACCACCACCAGCGGCACCTGACGCAAGGTAGACATGCCATCACACTCGTAGGGCGACAGATCTTCGGCGACGTGCAGCAGGTTTGCCGCTGGCAAGATCCGTGACAGCGCAGCCACCAGCGCGACTTTGTTCACCCCGGAGAAATCCCCCTCGACGGCACCGAAAGCCGGCGCATCAGCCGTATTGCCCATTACATGGTCTCCTTGTCATCGCGCTGCATGGCGGTCAACCAGCCAAACGAGTCTTCGCTTCTCCCGCACGGCACATACTCGCAGCCAATCCAGCCTGTGTAGCCAATGGCATCCAGATGGCGGAACAGGAAGGGGAAGTTGATCTCTCCGGTACCCGGTTCATGGCGCCCGGGGTTGTCGGCAAGCTGGATATGGCCGATGCGCCGCAGATGGCTCGCGAGGGTGCGGGCCAGGTCGCCCTCCATCACCTGGGCATGATAGATATCGTACTGCAGCAAAAGGTTCGGGCGCTCCGCCTCGGCGAGCAAGTCCAGCGCCGGCACGGTGCGGTCGACGAAAAAACCCGGCGTATCACGGCTATTGAGCGGCTCCATCAGCACCTCGCGGCCATGCTCGGCAAAGACATCGGCGGCAAAGCGCAGGTTATCCACCAGTGTCTGCCGCAGCCCAGCTCCGGCGCCGCCGGCAGGGCGCAAACCGGCCAGGCAATTGACTCGCGCACAAGCCAGCCCTTCCGCATAACGCGCCGCCTCGGCAACGCCGGCACGGAATTCCGCGATCCGTTCGGGCAGACAGGCAATGCCGCGCTCGCCTGCCGCCCAGTCGCCGGCCGGAAAATTGAACAGCACCACCTCGACGCCGGCGCACCGCGCCGCATCACAGACCTCGTCGAGCGCAAAGGCATAAGGGAAATGGAATTCGACCCCTTTGAAGCCGCAAGCCGCCGCAGCAGCGAAACGTTCAAGGAAAGGCCGTTCCAGAAACAGGAAAGACAGGTTGGCAGAGAAGCGCAACATGGGAAAACTCCCGAAACAGGTCCAGATCACGCTCCGGCTTCGTGCAGGAACGCCCGGAACGGCATTCTTGAGCGCCAAACGCTGCCGTTCCATGAGTTATCATGCGCGACTTGAACAAAATAATCCAAGCCCCGCCAATGATCCGCAAACTGCTGCGCCGCGTGTTTCGCCGCGCCGCGCCCGTCAGTGCCCTTCCCGAAGCCGCCGTGATACCGGTGGCCCGCCACGGCGTCCGCCGGGAGCATATTTCCCCCGCCGCCAACAAGGTCTGTGCCGTCCTGCAGGAAGGCGGGCACAAAGCTTACGTGGTTGGCGGTGCGGTTCGCGACATTATCGTCGGCCATACGCCCAAGGACTTTGACGTCGCCACCAGTGCCACGCCTGAACAAGTCCGCGCCCTCTTCCGCCGCTCCCGCATCATCGGGCGCCGCTTCAAGATCGTGCATGTGATGAGCGGTTCGGAGACCATCGAAGTCTCCACCTTCCGCGCCATGCAGGACGCCGAGTCCACCGAAACCGACGAACACGGCCGTGTGCTCCGCGACAACGTGTTCGGCTCCATGGCCGAGGACGCCACCCGCCGCGACTTCACCGTCAACGCGCTGTACTACGACCCCAGCGACGAAACCATCGTTGACTACCACCATGGCGTGGCCGATCTGCAGCAGAAAACCCTGCGCATGATCGGCGACCCGCGCGTGCGCTATCGCGAAGACCCGGTACGCATGCTTCGCGCTGCGCGCCTCGGGGCAAAGCTGGGCCTGTCCATCGATCCGGCCGCCCGCGCGCCAATCCGCGAGATGGCCGAACTCCTCGAAAACGTGCCGCCGGCGCGCCTCTTCGACGAGATGCTCAAGCTTCTGATGTCGGGCCACGCCGTCAAATGCCTCAAGCAACTGCGTGAAGAAGGCCTGCACCATGGCCTCCTGCCGCTGCTCGACGTGATCCTCGAACAACCCATGGGCGAACGCTTCGTGTGGCTATCGCTCGAAAACACCGACGACCGCGTGCGCCAGGGCAAGCCTGTATCTCCCGGCTTTCTCTTTGCCACACTGTTGTGGCACGAAGTGCTGGCCGACTGGGAAGCGCGCAAGGCCAAGGGGGAATACTCCCAGCCGGCGCTCTTTGAAGCCATGGACGCAGTCCTTGAACGGCAATCCGGCAAGCTCGCCATCACCCGCCGCATCGCCGGCGACATCAAGGACATCTGGGCCCTGCAGCCCCGTTTCGACAAGCGTGCCGGCAAAACGCCCCATCGCTTGCTCGAACAGCCGCGTTATCGCGCCGGTTGGGATTTCCTGCGCCTGCGCGCCCAGTCTGGCGAACTGCCGATGGAGCTGCCCGACTGGTGGGAAGCCTTCGCCGACGCCCATCCGGAAGCCCGCGAAAACATGCTGGTGCCCGACAAGGCGGGTGTCGCCAAGAAACGCCGGCGTCGCAAGAAGCCCGCTGCAGCCACTGCCGCTTCGGGCAACGAATGAGTTCGCGCCCGCCCGTGCGCGTCCGCGCCTTCGTCGCGCTGGGCGCCAACATCGGTGAGCCTGTAAAGCACCTGCGGGCCGCCGTTGAAGATCTGTCCACGCTGCCCGACACCTGCGTCGCAGCCCGCTCGTCCCTGTACCGCAGCGCGCCGGTTGGGCTGATCAACCAGCCGGACTTCATCAATGCCGTGGTGGCCGTCGATACCGGCCTCGCGCCGCTTGATCTGCTTCATGCACTCCTCACCATCGAAGCCCGTCACGGCCGTGTGCGCAGCATTCCCAACGCCCCGCGTACCCTTGACCTCGATTTGCTGCTTCACGGCGACAGCCGCCTGGACAGTACTGAACTGACCCTCCCGCATCCCCGCATGCACCAGCGTGCGTTCGTTCTGCTGCCGCTGCTGGAGATCGCCCCGGAGGTTGTCTTGCCCGGCCTCGGTAGTGCCCGGAACTACCTTTCTGCCGTCACCGGCCAGGCCATCACGCGTAGCGAGCCCCTGTAATGCCGATCTGGGTCCAGACCGCCCTGTTGCTGGCGGCCTCCAATGTCTTCATGACTTTCGCGTGGTACGGGCATCTCAAGAACCTGTCGACCTCTCCCTGGTATATCGCTGCTTTCATCAGCTGGGGAATCGCCCTCTTCGAGTACCTGTTGCAGGTGCCAGCCAACCGTATCGGCGCGCAGGTACTCAACATTGCCCAGCTGAAGATCATGCAGGAGGTGATCACCCTCACGGTGTTCGTACCCTTTGCCTTTTTCTACATGCACGAACCACTCAAGCTTGACTATCTGTGGGCGGCCCTGTGTATCCTAGGCGCCGTTTACTTCATCTTCCGCGCCTGAAAGGCGGAGTCACCCCATGCTCGAAAAAGCGCGCTACATCGTCGTGGAAGGCCCCATCGGCGCCGGCAAGACCACGCTTGCCCGGCGTCTGGCCGATCGCATCAACGCCGAAGTCCTGCTGGAGAACCCGGCCGCCAACGCCTTCCTCGGGCGCTTTTACCAGAACATGGAGCGCTGGGGCCTGCCCACTCAGATCGCCTTCCTGTTCCAGCGCAGCGAACAACTGGCCCGCTTTGCCCAGAGCCATGACCCACACAAGCGCGTGGTCTCGGACTTCCTGATCGACAAGGATCCGCTCTTCGCCGAACTGACCCTCGCCGAAGACGAACTGCAGCTTTACCGTCAGCTCTACGAACGCCTGAAACCCACCGTGCGCACGCCCGACCTGGTGATCTACCTGCAAGCCCAGCCCGACATCCTGATCGACCGGGTGCGCAAGCGCGGCGTCGAGTCCGAGCGCAAGATCAGCGAGCCCTACCTGCAGCGCGTTGCCGAGCGCTATGCCAACTTCTTCCATCATTACGATGCCGCGCCACTGTTCATCGTCAATGCCGAATCCCTAAACCCGGTGGACAAGGAAGAAGACTTCGAGCTGCTCTACTCCCGCCTGCTTGCCATGCGCAGCTACCGGGAATTCTTTGGCTACTCCGCCTGACCTCATCCTTATTCCCGGCCCTTCGCTGCCAGCATGCGTGCTTGTGCCGTACACAAGATCGGGGTTAACTGCCGCCGCGAGGAGGAACAGTAATGAGCTACCTGCAAGAAAACAATAAACCCGTCACCCTATTCGAGCTCGGCAAGATGCGCGCCGAAGGCCGCAAGATCGTCATGCTCACCGGCTACGACGCCAGCTTTGCCGCGCTGCTCGAGCGTTGCGGCGTCGACGTCATCCTGGTTGGCGACTCCCTCGGCAACGTACTCCAGGGCCAGAAGACGACCCTGCCGGTGACCATGGAACACATGGTCTATCACACTGAATGCGTGGCCCGCGGCTGTACACGCCCACTGATCGTCTCGGACATGCCCTTCGGCAGCTACGCCGAAAGTCCGGCCCAGGCCATGCGCAACGCAGCTCGCCTGATGGCCGCCGGCGCACAGATGGTCAAGCTGGAAGGCGGCGCCTTCATGGCCGAGAGCGTGCGCTTCCTGGTCGAACGCGGCGTCCCCGTGTGCGCCCATATCGGCCTCACACCGCAGTCGGTGCACCAGCTCGGCGGTTACCGCGTGCAGGGGCGCAGCGGCGAGAGCGCCGCCGTTTTGAAGGCCGACGCCCTCGCCCTTGAACAGGCCGGCGCCGCACTGATCGTCATGGAAATGGTGCCCGCCGCAGTGGCAGCCGATGTGACCACCAGCACCAGCTCGATGGCCACCATCGGCATCGGCGCCGGTGCCGACTGTCACGGCCAGGTACTGGTGCTGCACGATCTAATTGGCGTCTTTCACGGCAAGCGGCCACGCTTTGCCAAGAACTTCATGGAAGGCGCCTCAAGCATCGACGATGCCGTCGCGCGCTACGTCACCGATGTCCAGGAAGGCCGCTTCCCCGGCCCAGAACACAGCTACTGAGATACCTCATGCAGATCCATCACACCATCGCCAGTCTGCGCGCCGCCCTTGCCGACGCAGCGCGCATCGCCTTCGTGCCGACCATGGGCAACCTTCATGACGGGCACATCGACCTGATGCGCCAGGCCGGCGAACGGGCTGGCACGGTGGTTGCCAGCATATTCGTGAATCGCCTGCAGTTCGGCCCGAAGGAAGATTTCGACAAATACCCGCGAACCTTCGAAAGCGATTGCGCACGGCTTGCCGCTGCCGGCGTTGATCACCTCTTCGCGCCGGATGAGAAGGAGATGTACCCGACCCCCCAGCGCTACCACGTCGAGCCGGATCCGGCCCACGTGAACATCCTTGAAGGTGCGGTGCGTGCCGGGCATTTCGGCGGCGTCGCCACCGTGGTGCTCAAGCTCTTCAATATCGTGCAGCCGCATGTGGCCCTGTTCGGAAAAAAGGACTACCAGCAGCTGATGGTGCTGCGGAACATGGTGCGCGAGCTGGCACTACCCGTTGAGATCGTGGCGGGGGAGACCATTCGTGCCGACGACGGCCTGGCCCTGTCCTCGCGCAATGGCTACCTGAGCGCGGCAGAGCGCGCCGAGGCACCGCGCCTCAATCGGCTGCTAGTGTGGATTCGCGAAAAGCTCGCGGCTGGTGACAGGAACTTTCTGCGCCTCGAAACCGAAGCTGTGGCCGAGCTCGCTGCGCATGGCTGGCATCCGGACTACATCGCCATCCGCCGCCGCAGCGACCTGCAAAGCCCGCAAGGCGACGACGCGCTGGTTGTTCTGGCCGCAGCCAGGCTGGGCAACACCCGGCTGATCGACAATCTGGAAATCTGACTCAGGCGGTGGGGTGAAAACTGGCGATCACGAGTGAGTCGCCCGCTTGTTCCCGCCGACGGATCTGCCCGAAATACTCGGCAATTTCCATGCACTGGCGGATATCCTCGAGCAGGTACTGACGCATCCCCACGCACAGGGCTGCCTCACTCACTGCAGGCTCAGCGGCACAGGCCGTACGAATAGCGCGCACTACCTCGGTGTAAACCGGATCCCGTGCGAGTAAAACTGCCAGACGCACACGCACATGCGGCGCAACCCGCGACTTTGCCGGGTAGCGCTCCAGCCGCTGGCAAGCCTGCAACACGCTCTCGCGCACCTGGCGGTGCCGCCCGCGTGTTTGCTCATTGCTCATTTGTACAAGTGACGCTTCCCAGTCCGGGGGAATCCTCAATCTTTTGTTCGCACTCTTGCGCCACAGCTGCCAGCCGATGATCGCGAGGCCCAACAACCCGAGGCTGGTAATGATGAGGGTATACATGATTAGGCTCCGTCCTGCGAGTACTGATGCTCGCAGCTTAGGTGCCGGAAAACGCGCGGGGGGGTGAATACGTCACGTTGGCCCGTTAATGCGCAGCGCCGCGAAGATGACCGGGCACGAGGCGCCAACTTCGTCACACTGCCCGGCACAGGTTCAGGCTGCTATACCGGCCTTTTCTTCGAGCATGCAGCCCACCGGACGCGACGACGAAGCCTGCCAATCGACGCCGACCCTATCCAGCCGGTAACCACTCCCGTAGGCTGCACTCAGGCGGAAGCCGACCTCCGGTCGCAGGCCGAGCTTGCGCCGGATCCGGCTGATATGCGTATCGACGGTGCGGGAGGCATTGGAAAGACTGCTGCCCCAAACGGACTCCAGTAAATGCCCCCGGGAAATGACCCTGCCAAGGTTTCGAAACAGGAACAGCGACAACTCGAACTCCTTGTCGGTCATCACGACGGGAACCCCGGCAACATGAACACACTTGGCAACGAGATCGAAATGGTAGGGGTCGGTATCGGGAAGGGCCCCACGGCCGAAATGGGCCGGCAACCGGCGCCGGAGGACAGCGCCGACCCGCGCAACGAGTTCCCTGCAGCGCACCGCCGAGCCAATGAAATCGTCCGCTCCTGACGACAAGGCCTCGACGAGTTCCTCCTCACTATCGCTGCAATTGATGAAGATCACCGATGAATCCCCACCTGGCAAGGAACGCAACCTCGTCAACAGGCGGGTTCCCTTCACTCCTGTCGTGTTCCACTCGACCAGGAACAGGTCGAAGCTCTCCCGCGACGCATCGCGAAGCAAATCGCGGTGATCCTCAAAAAAATGGACGCGGTGCCCGGCATTCTCAAGCGCGCACCTCAGCGGCTCCGCCTGCCCGGGATCTGCTTGGAGCAAGGCCAAACGCATGAAAATCTCCCTTATTTGCCACAACCACAAAGGGTTATGCATCCTCTTATGCTAAACAAGCATGCCCACCAATGGAAATACTGACCAATGCTGACGAGCGTCAGGCGCACCGGCTAAACCATGCGCACATGTCCGTCAAAGCGATAGCCGCGCCCGTAACTGGACACCAGAGGGAGCTTCATGGCGCACCTCGCCGCCGCCTTGGCCCTCAGCCGGCTGACCAGCGCCTCCAGTCGCGGCTTTGAATAGCCCGGCGCCTCAGCAGCCAGGATAGCGACCAGATCGTCCCGGCCAGCAATGTGCCCGGGGTGCGCGAACAAGCTTTCCAGGAGCCGCGTCTCAAGGGCATTCAGGCAGGCACTTGCTCCGTTCGGGGCGGTGAGCAAGCGCTGCTCACGGTCGAGCACCCAGGGATTGGGGCGCGGCTGCACGAGCAATGACGAAGGAAGTGCACGCAAACGCCGATGGACGCTGATCAGCGTAACCTCAAGCTCCTCGACATCCACTGGCCGCTCCAGGCAAGCGTCCGCGCCTTCGCGCAGACCGGCAATGCGCAACTCGCGCTCGGAATAGCCCAGGCACAGGATGACGCCGCACGACATGTTGTCGCGCACCCGGCGGCAGAAGGCAAGACCATCCCCGTCGGGCAGCGCGAGATCCACCACCAGCATATCCACCGATTCGGACAACAGCGCTTTGGCCTGCGCGATGCTTGCGGCACATTTGACAACGAAACCCGACTTGGCAAGGAACATCGCCATACTGCGGCTCTGATCCTCTTCCATCAGCAGCAGCACGGAAATGCTCACGAGTTCCAAGCTCTGCTGAAAAGATGCCGAACACTTCCGCCCAGACCCACCGCTTTCCCCCTTGTCCATAGATCCGACATGCCCATCGGCGCCACCCCTGGCTGGCAGATGGTAGGCGAATGCGAGGGGTCGGGCACAGCGCTCACAATTCATTGCAAACCGAAGCCAATACCGACCGGAAAAAAATGCTCGGCGAGCGGACTTCACAGAAGATCGGCAATGGCGTGCCTTCCATTGGACACTTGCCATCCAGCCCCCAAGCTATACACTCTGATTAGCCTGCGGCGCGGCGCTGACAGGCCCGTGGAACAAACAAAGAGGAGGGTTCAAACAATGGCTGCAACAGTCCAGCAGATTCTTCAGAGCAAAGGTAACGCGAACTACTCCGTGACGCCGGAAACCACCGTACTTGATGCACTTTTGCTCATGGCCGAACGCAATGTGAGCGCTGTGCTGGTAATGGAAGGCGAACGCCTCTCGGGGATTTTTACCGAGCGCGATTACGCCCGGAAAGTAGTGCTCAAGGGTCTCGCCTCAAAGGACACCAAGGTCGGCACCCTGATGACGCCGAACGTTCTCACGGTCTCCCCGGCGCACACGATTGACGACTGCATGTGCATCATCACCAATAACCACGTCCGTCACCTGCCGGTGGTCGATCACGGCAAGGTCGTCGGCATCATCAGCATCGGCGACGCAGTAAAATCGGTCATGGAGCAGCAACAGGCCACCATCGACCAGTTGTCTGGCTACATCTCCGGTGGCATGACCACCTGATCACCCGAGAGGCGCTGCGGCAGCCGGCGGAAAACGGATGTTTACCGCCAGCCCGGCCCCCCCGTCAGGGCGGGCCAGACCCGCCTCCAGATCCAGCGTTGCGCCAAGAATGGCAACGATGCGAGCGACGATGGACAGACCAAGCCCGCAACCGTCGGCTTCGACGTCAGCACCGCGGGCAAAGCGGGTCAGCAACTGATACTGCTGGGACGGAGGAATCCCCGGGCCATTATCGGCAACCCGCAGGCTACGGTTGGCGGCATCCAGGGACACCACCACCCTGCCACCGGCAGGCGTATACCTCAGGGCATTGTCCACCAGATTGCGCAGCAACACCTCCAGCCACCAGCGATTGCCTTGAACAACCAGCCTGCCCCCCTCCAGCGCCAGGCTCTGGTCGGCACGCCGGGCCTGAGGTTCGAGCGCCGCACAGACGCTTTCGGCCAACACGTGAAGCTCAAGCTCAGGCTCACGGCTTGCCGCCACATCCGGATCGAGGCGGGCAAGCGTCAATAACTGTTCAACCAGGTGGGTCATGCGCTCGACACCCGACAACACCTGATCGAGGGCGTGCCCGCGGATCTTCTCATCGATGGCGCGGCGCGCCACCTGGGCATGGATCTTCAGTGCCGCCAGGGGTGTGCGCAACTCGTGGGAGGCGTCTGCCGTAAAGCGCCGCTCGTTGTCCATGGCCTCCGCCACCCGCCCGACCAAGGCGTCCAGCGAAGCGACCAGCGGAGCAATCTCGGCCGGCAACGGGCCCGGCACCTGCACCGGCGACAGATGGCGCGCATCCAGCCCCCCCACTGCTGCAGCCACCGTATCGACCGGCCTCAACGCGCGACCAACGACCGCCCAGATTCCCACAGCAATCAAAGGAAGACCGAACAGGATGGGCAGGAGCAGGTGCAGGGCAATCTCACCCGCCAGATGGTAACGGGCCCCATGATTCTGGCCGACGATGACCCGGTATTCGCTGTGGGAATGATCAATGGCAAAAAAACGCCACAGCTCTCCGTCAAGTTCGTGCTCGTCGAATCCGGTCTTTTCCATTAGCGGAGCATCAGGCATTTCCGACGAACGAACCAGCAGAGTCCATTTTCCATCCTTGCGCTGCCAGGCCTGGAAAGCGACCGACAACTGATAGGCATGCTGGTGCTCAGCCATCTCGTCTGCCACATGCGGGGACTGGCCCGCTGCGACAATGGCCAGCAGGGTCTCGGCGACCTGTACAAGCTGGGCGTCGAACAACTCGTCCGCCTCGGCATGAGCAGTGCGAAAGGCAACTACCGCCGACACAGTCCACAGCAGCGCAACCACGCCGATCAAAAGCCCGACGAGACGCCGACGCAAGGAGTAAGTTTGCAGCACGGCGCTCACCGAGGCGCCTCATCCACCAGATAACCTACCCCGCGCACCGTGCGGATCAGCTCGCTGCCGAGCTTGCGGCGCAGGTGATGGATATGTACCTCCAGCGCATTGCTCTCGACTGCCTCGCCCCAGGCGTAGAGCTGCTCCTCAAGCACCCGGCGGGTCAGCACCCGACCGGCGGCATCCAACAGCATGCATAGCAAGTCGAACTCCTTGGCAGTCAGGGTCACCGGCTCGCCCTTCAGCTTAACCGTGCGCCCGGCCGGGTCGACGAGCAGATCCCCGTGCCGCAGGCTGGCATCCGCGCGCCCCTGCGAGCGCCGCACCAACGCCCGCAGGCGGGCCGCCAGCTCGTCCAGGTCGAAAGGCTTGATCACGTAATCGTCAGCCCCGAGATCCAGACCGCGGATCTTGTCTGCCACCTGGTCACGGGCTGTCAGCACCAGCACCGGCACCGGATTGCCGGCGCTGCGCAGGCAGGCCAGCACCGACAGGCCATCACGCTTGGGCAAACCGAGGTCGAGCAGCACAGCCGCAAAGCTCTCGGACGCCAGGGCTGCCAGCGCCGCATCGCCATCACGCACCCAATCCACCGTGAAGCCCGAACCGGTCAGGCCGGCCTGCACGCCATCGCCCAGCAGGCGATCATCCTCGACCAGCAAAATCCGCATCGTCAGCCCGCTCCGGGGGAGAAAAACAAGACATCAGGGGCGCTCATCATCGGCATCCTGCTCGCGCTCTGCAAGCTCGCGATACTGGTAGCCACTGACCATGCCCTGAGCAAGCGGTACGCCGCGCTTTTCGTGGACGATCAACGCAGCGATGTGCACCGCAATGAACCCCAGAATCAGGTAGAAACCCAGCTCGTGGGCTTCCTTGATGGTGTGGCGCAAATCATGAAGGGACTTTTCCCAGCCGGCCAGCGGCCCGGCACCGAACTCGGCCGCAGCCAGCCCCAACCCGCTCACCACCATGAGCACCATCAGTGCGAAAGCGCCAAGGTAGGCCGCACTGGCCAGCGGATCATGACCAAACCCCCGAGCGTGAGCGAGCCGACGGATTCTCAGTGCCTCACGCCACGCAGCCGGGTGCCACATGTCCGACCAGCGGGCACTTGCCGGGCCGACACCCCCCCATACGACGCGCAAGCCCAGCCCCAGTGCGAGCACATAGCCGAACACCACATGAACCTGCCAGCCGGCATCTCCGTAGGGACCGTCTTCCATCCATTCGGCGATCTGGCTGCTGGCTGCCAGCATCACGATGGCCAGCGCGTTCCACCAGTGAAGCAGGCGTAAAAAGGGGTCATACACACGCCGACGTTCCAGGCTCAGGGTTTCGCTTTCCGCGGTATTCATTGCAGCACTCTCGAAGAGGACGAATGGAACACTATCAAGCAGCAGACTTAGGCAATCCTTAAGAGTCCGCGCTTGGCCCTGGCGCGGTCTTAAGCCTTCCTTAAGCCCCGCCCTCCATAATTGAGCCAATGTCACACGTCGCGACCTCCATGCCTGCTACCCACCGAACTCGCCTGCGCCTCACCTCCGCCGCCACCCTGCTGGCGCTGACCTTCGGTGCCTGTGCTGCCACCCCCGACTTCATCCCGGTGACGCCCGCTCAGGGCCAGGCCCTTGGCATCGTAGCCCAGCGGGTTGTCGCCGCCGGCATTGCTGCCAGTGCCGGTCTGCCGGCAACGGTGAGCATCCCCAACAATCAGGTCCGGGTGATTGCCGCGCCCCTTGCCGGTGTGGTGGAAAGCCTCGAAACGGCCCCCGGAATGAGCGTAAGGAAAGGTCAGGTACTCGCCCGTATCGCCAGCCCGCAGGCCCTTGAACTGCAGCGTGACCGCCTGCAGGCCGAAGCTCAGGCCGGCCTTTCCCGCCAGAGCCTGAAGCGCGACGAGCAACTCTTCCGCGAAGGCCTGATTGCCGAATCCCGTGTCCAGGCAAGCCGTGCCAACGCCGCCCAGAACGCGGCCCAGGCCGCCGAACGCCGTCAGGCCCTGGCCCTCGCCCAGTACAGTGGCGGCCAGACCCTCAGCCTGATCGCCCCCATTGCCGGCAGCGTGCTGGAACAGACCGTCAGCGTCGGCCAACGGGTCGAGCAGGCCGCTCCCCTCTACCGCATTGCCCGCCTGGACCCGCTGTCGGTGGAAATCCAGGCACCGCTGGCCATTGCCGGCCAAGTGAAAATCGGTACCGTGCTGCGCGTTCCGTCCGCAGATGCCAGCGGCGAAGTCATCGCAGTGGGCCGCTCCGTCGATCCGGCCAACCAGAGCGTCTTGTTGCGCGGCCTGATCACCCGAGGCGCCCAGAACCTGCGCCCCGGTCAGGCCACCTCGATCGATCTGGAAGTACGTACAGCCGGCGCGACCACGGTACAGGTGCCCGGCAGCGCGGTTCTCCATCAACAGGGCAAGCAGTGGATTTTTATCACGGCCCGCGACGGCAATAGCACCGGCTACCGGGCCCTGCCCGTCAGCGTCGCCGGGAAGCTCGGTGACGCTGTGCTGGTATCCGGCCTGCCCGCCGATGCGCTGGTGGTTACTGCCGGCGTCGCCGCCCTCAAGGCGAGCTGGCTTGGCATCGGCAAGGAATAAGGCGCCATGCTCAACCGCCTGATCGAGTTCTCTCTCACCCAGCGTCTGCTCATTCTGGTTGCCACCGCGCTCCTGATCGGCGCCGGCGTGGTGGCCTGGAACGGCTTGCCCATCGACGCCTTCCCCGATGTCTCCACCACCCAGGTCAAGCTCATCATCAAGGCCCCGGGGATGACACCGGAAGAGGTGGAGGCACGCATCACCGTGCCCATCGAGCAGGAAATGCTCGGCATTCCGAAGCAACGCCTCCTGCGTTCCACATCGAAATACGCCCTGGCCGACGTGACCCTTGATTTTGAGGACGGTACCGACATTTACTGGGCCCGCCAGCAGGTCGGCGAGCGCCTTGCCGGCGTGATGGGCAACCTGCCGGCCGGTGCCACCGGTGGCCTGGCACCGATCACCACGCCACTGGGCGAAATGTTCATGTTCACCATCGAGGGACCGGTTTCCCTCGAAGACAAGCGCACCCTCCTCGACTGGACAATCCGCCCCGCCCTGCGCACCGTCGCCGGCGTGGCTGATGTCAATAGTCTCGGCGGCGAAGTGCGCAGCTTCGAGATCGCCCCCGATCCGGCTGCCCTTGCCGCCCGCGGCCTGACCCTCGGCCACGTACAGGCAGCCCTCGAAGCCAACAACCGCAACGACGGCGCCGGGCGCCTCAACGAAGGCGAAGAAACACTGCTGGTGCGCGCCGAAGGCGCCATCCGCAAGCTCGACGACGTGCGCGCCATCGTCTTGCGCAGCCACAACGGCAGCGTGGTACGCATCGGTGACGTGGCCGACGTGCGCATTGGCGCGCTCACCCGCTACGGGGCCGTCACCCGCAGCGGCCAGGGCGAGGCCGTCGAAGGCCTGGTCCTCGGCCTGCGCGGCGCCAACGCCGGCAAGGTGGTTGCCGCCGTGAAGGAACGCCTCGCCGAACTCGCTCCGCAGTTGCCCCCCGGCGTCAGCATCGTGCCCTTCTACGACCGCAGCGAGCTGGTCGGCCGCGCCGTGCACACCGTCTCCAAGGCGCTGGTGGAGGCCATTGTGCTGGTACTGGTCCTGCTGCTGGCCTTCCTCGGCAATCTGCGCGCCGCTGTCGTGGTGGCCCTGATGCTGCCACTGGCAGCGCTGGCCACCTTCATCGCCATGCGCATGGTCGGCCTGTCGGCCAACCTGATGAGCCTCGGCGGCCTCGCCATCGCCATCGGCATGCTGGTGGATGCGGCAGTGGTGGTGGTCGAGAATGTCGAAACCCAGCTCTCGGAAGGCGGCGCCACTGCCCGCCAGCCCCTGCTGCATCTGGTTTTCCGGGCCACCCGGGAAGTGGCCTCGCCGGTGGCGTCGGGCATCCTGATCATCGTCATCGTCTTTCTGCCCCTGCTCACCCTCGAAGGGCTGGAAGGCAAGCTGTTCAGCCCGGTGGCCCTGACCATCGTTTTCGCCCTGTCGGCCTCGCTGCTGCTGTCCCTCACCGTCGTGCCGGTGCTGGCCTCTTTCCTGCTCAAGCGGGGCGACGCCCACGAACCCTGGCTGATCAAGAAGCTGCAGGCCGGCTACGCGCCGCTCCTCGCCTTTGCCCTGCATCGCGGCACGCTCATGGTGGCCCTGGCAACCGGCTCGCTGCTCGCTGCCGGCGTGGCGTACATGAGCCTCGGCAAAGCCTTCATGCCGACCATGGACGAAGGCGACATCATCATGCAGCTCGAAAAGCTGCCCTCGATCAGTCTTGCCCAGACCATCGACACGGACCTGCGTGTGCAGCGGGCCGTGATGAAAGCCGTGCCCGAAGTGAAGGCCATCGTGGCGCGCTCCGGCTCCGACGAGCTCGGCCTCGACCCGATGGGCCTCAACCAGACTGACACCTTTCTCGTCCTCAAGCCGCGCGAAGAATGGCGCAAGGCCGACAAGGACTGGCTCACCGACCAACTGCGCCAGGTAATGACCGACTTCCCGGGCATCGCCCTGACTTTCACTCAGCCCATCGACATGCGCGTCTCCGAGATGCTCACCGGTGTGCGCGGCGACCTGGCCATCAAGCTCTATGGACCGGACCTCAACACACTCAACCACCTTGCAACGCAAATCGAAGCCGTCGTGAAGGCGGTACCCGGCGCCGAGGACACGGTCACCATTCGCAACGAAGGTGTGCAGTACATGAAGATCCAGGTCGATCGTCTGGCCGCCGGACGCTTCGGGCTCAACGTTGAAGACGTGCAAAACGCGTTGCGCAGCCTCCTCGAAGGACGCATTGCCGGCACGGTGATCGAAGGCACCCGCCGGGTGCCCCTGCTGATCCGCGGTCCGGCCGAACTGCAGAACAATCCGGATGCCTTCGCCGCCCTGCGCATCACGGCCCCAGACGGGCAGAGCCTGCCGCTGTCGGCCGTCGCCAAGATCGAGCGCATCGACGGCCCGGTGAAGGTTGACCGCGAAAACGCCCAACGCTATTCGGTAATCCAGTCCAACGTACGCGACCGGGATCTGGTCGGTTTCGTGGAAGAAGCCCGCGCCGCCGTCACCAGCAAGGTCCCCCTGCCCGCCGGCTACCGGGTTGCCTGGGGTGGCCAGTTCGAAAACCAGCAACGCGCCGCTGCCCGCCTCGGGGTGGTGGTGCCCATCGCCCTTGGCTTGATCTTCGTTCTGCTGTTCTCCACCTTCGGTTCGGTGCGTCAGGCGCTGCTGGTACTGGCCATGGTGCCCTTCGCAATGGTTGGCGGCATCTTCGCGCTGGCCCTTTCCGGCGAATACCTGTCAGTACCAGCCTCGGTCGGCTTCATCGCCCTGCTGGGCATCGCGGTACTCAACGGGGTGGTGATGGTGAGCTACTTCAACCAGCTGCTGGCACGCGGCATGCCCCTCCGTCAGGTTGTCATCGAAGGCGCCAAACGGCGCCTGCGCCCGGTACTGATGACCGCCAGCATCGCCGCCCTCGGCCTTGCCTGCCGCCCCCGAGGTCACCGCCCCATGAGCCCCGATATCCAACCGGCCGTAGTACTGACCCTGGTGATGCCCGTCGAAGTCGAAGACGCACTGCTCGAGACCCTGCTGGAGCACCCGGAACTGGCACCCGGCTTCACCACCAACCGGGTCGAAGGGCAGGGCCAGCGGATCACCTTCATCGGCACCGCCGAACACGTGCGAGGCCGCGCCTCGTACTGCCGCGTACAGTTGGTGATTCCCATGAACGACGCCGAAACCCTGCTCGTCATCCTGCGTGAGCGTTTCGCGACCAGCCGCGTGTTCTTCTGGATGGTGCCAGCCCTTGCCAGCGGGAGGCTCGCATGAAGCACCGCTTGATGGCCCTTGTGCTGGCCGCCTCGCCAGTACTCGCCCACGCCGCCGACGACCCGGCCGACGCCCCAGATCTGCCGCCACGCGCCCAAGTCATCGAAGCCCTTGGCAGCAGCCCTATGGTGCAGGCTGCCGGCGCAGTGATCGAAGCCGAAGAAGCCCGCAGCCGCCGCCTTGCCGCCGGCACCCACGAATGGACTGTCCGCCTGACCGATCAGCAACGCCGCGTACGTGCCACGCCGGACCAGCGCTTCAACGAATGGAACGTCGGCCTCGAACGTGCCTTGCGCCTGCCCGGCAAGAGCGAACTCGACCGCCAGCTCGGCGCCGCCGGCATTGCCAGCGCCCGCATTACCCGCGGCGATGCCATGCACGAAGCCAGCCGCATGCTGCTGTCCGGCTGGTTCGACTGGCTGCGCGAACGTGCCAGTGCCGATCAATGGCGCCGCCAGCGCGAAATCCTCGCCCGCCAGGCACAGGTCGTCGGGCGGCGGGTCGAACTGGGCGACGCCCCGCGACTGGAGCGCCTGCAAGCCGACGCGGCCCTCGCTCAGGCTGAAGCCCAACTCGCCCAGGCCCTCGGCCGCGCCGAAGTGGCTGCCGAACAACTGCACAAGCTTTACCCAGCCTTGCACCTCCCGGCGCAACTAGCCGACGTAGCGCCAGTGCAGATCGACGCTGACGCCCTCAGTTGGCGCAATGCCATCCTTGAACACAACCATGAACTCGGTGTGGCCAGATCGGAAAGTGCCCGTGCCCGCATCCAGGCCAACCGTACCGATGCTGAACGCCGGCCCGACCCGAGCGTGGGCGTACACATGGCCAACGACCGGGGCGGCGAAGAGCGCATCATCGGCCTCACGCTGAGCATTCCGCTGCCTGGCGAAGGGCGACGCGCCGATGCCGACATGGCCATCGCCAACGCCCAGGCCAGTGCTTACCGGGAAGCCGGGGTGCTGCGCAAGATCGAAGCTGAAGCCGCAGCACTGTACCGCCGGGCCACCGCGGCACACACCGGCTGGCAAAGCCAGCATCTGGCCGCCGACGCGCTCGGACGCAGTGCCGAGCTGACCGAACGAGCCTGGCAACTGGGCGAAGGCAGCCTCAGCGAAACTCTCGCCGCCCGCCGCCTGGCCCACGAAGCACGCCTCGCCGCCCGCCTCGCCCAGCTCGATGCCAGCGAAGCCCGCTACCGCCTGCTGCTGGATGCGCACCGGCTGTGGCCCCTCGACAAACATGATGACGACGATCACGACCATCCGTGACGCCTTGTCGCTGCAACGCAACACGGATGCGCTAAAATGACATCCGTTTTTTATTGTTCATTTTCCGTGTCACGTCTCCAGCCACCACCGATCATCGATGTCGAAGCCTCCGGCTTCGGCTCTACCAGTTATCCCATTGAAGTCGGCTTCGTTCTCCCGGACGGTGCGAGCTACTGCGCCCTCATCCAGCCCGCTGCGGGCTGGTCCCACTGGGACGAGTCCGCAGAACGGGTCCATCTGGTCAGCAGGGAGACACTGCAGGAACACGGTCAGCCGGCCGATGAAGTCGCGCAACATCTGAACAACTGTTTGCAGGGCAGAACCGTCTACTGCGACGCCTGGTATCACGACTTTACCTGGCTCAGCCGCCTGTTCCACGCCGCCGGCAGTCACCAGGCCTTCCAGCTGGAGGACATACGGACCCTGCTCAACGAGGCGCAGGCCGAGCACTGGCACCTCACAAAGCTGCAAATTCAGGCGGAACTGGGCCTCCCCAGGCACAGGGCCAGCAACGACGCGAAGATTCTTCAGGCCACGCTGGCCCGCGTACGAATCCTGTATGGCACCCGCACGCGGGCTGGCGCCTGAATCCTCAGAAAGCCTGCCGGTAGCTCACACCCGTCGGGCCCAACAGCCAGTTGCCGGTGCGTACGCCCAGATAGGCGCCGGCGGCATTCCAGCCCATGTCCTTCCACGAAAAGCGGTTGCAATCCTGTTGCGAGTCATAGACTTCCTTGGCGACGCCGGGAATCAGGGCCAGACCAAAGGCTGTCCACGTATCGTTCGTCAGCCGGGATGCACCGACGCCCACAGCGAAGGACACACTAAAGTGCGCCGCCTTGTCGCTGCCGGTCCAGTCGTCCTGGTAGTGGCCGCAGGCCTGCACATTACCGGCAAGGCCGGCCAGAAGAATCAGGGTTGCCAGGGCTTTCAAGAATCACCTCGATATTCGGTTGAGTATGGCCGGGATGATACGGAAGAGCCTGTCGTCATGGCAGAATCCGGGCGTCTTTCGCCATACGGAGCACTCAAATGCATAAGGTTCGCGTCTGGGATTTCCCCTTGCGACTCTTTCACTGGCTATTCGCGGCCGCGGTCTTCGCCAGCCTGGCGAGTGGCCAGATCGGCGGCAACCTGATGGTGTGGCATGGCCGGCTGGGGATTTTGATCGCCGGACTGCTCGGATTTCGGCTCGCGTGGGGCCTGACCGGTTCCACCTACGCCCGCTTCGCCAGCTTTGTGCGCGGCCCCACAGCCATCCGGGATTATCTGCGCGGCGAGTGGCACGGACTTGGCCACAACCCGCTCGGCGCCCTGTCGGTTATTGGCCTGCTGACAGTCATCTGTCTGCAGACAGCCGGTGGCCTGTTCGCCAATGACGACATCGCTTTTCAGGGCCCGCTTTACGGGCTGGTTTCAAAAGACACCAGCGACTGGGTCGCCGGCCTGCACCGCAAGGGCTTCTGGCTGGTGCTGCTGCTCGTCGGCCTGCACCTTGCGGCCATCGCCTACCATCTGGGCATCAAGAAGGACAATCTGGTCCTGCCGATGTTCACCGGCGAGAAGGAAGTGGCCGACCGCAGCGCCTTTACGCCGGCCAGTGGTGGCGGGCCGCTGGCCCTGCTGCTGTCGCTGGCAATCGGCATTCTCAGTGCCTACGGAGCCAGTGGCGAATGGCTGCCACCACCACCACCAGCCCCGGCTACAACGCCAGCCTGGTAGAGCACGACTGATCAGTCGTCCTTGCGGAACTTGTCGTGGCAGGCCTTGCAGGACTCTCCTGTCTTGCCGAACTGCACTTTGATCGCAGCTGCATCGCCTGTGGCCGCCACCTTCTGCAGTTCGTTGGCCTCCTTGACAAAGACTAGCGCGAGCTTTTTCACTTCGTCCGCTTGCTGGAAAAACTCCGCCTTCACACGGGTTTTCTGGCTGCCCACATCCTTGTCGGTACCCGGTCCGAACAAGGCGCCCATGCCCGAGTTTGCCGTTGCGGCAATCACATTGGCGGCTGCCGCCACCTGATCCTTGTTGAAGCTTGCCGGGTTGTCGATGAGCTGCCCCTTGAGCTTGCCCATATTCCAGGACATGAACGAATACCCGGCCTTGCGGAATTTTATCTGGTCCTCGGGCTTCATCTGGCCACTGGCCCCGGTGGCAAGACCGAGGGCGATAGCAGCGAAAAGCAAGTTCGTAATCTTCATTTGGCGGCTCCCTTGCACGTTGGATTTGACTACCGAACGATTATTCCACAAGAGTGAAAGACCTGTAGCAAGACAGGCGCCGGGGAACATTCACGCAGTTCCGGGTTCCCATGCGACCAAGCCAACCCGGAGACGTCATGAACCGCACACCCGCAATCGCCACCCTGGCATTTCTCGCCATGCTCGTCACCAACTCCACTCGGGCGGAGGAGCGCATTGATCGCCAGACCGAAACCGCCATTCCAAAGAGCGGTAACCTCTACGGCCTGGGCATCGGCGTACTGCCGCAAACATCCGGCTCAAAGGACCTGCGAACCATGGTGCTGCCCATCATCCAGGCCAGCTATGCCGACCGTTTCTACATCAATGCCCTCAGGGCTGGCGTGTGGCTGGTGGATTCCGACGACCGGCGCCTGCGTTTGGGGCTGGCCGCCGATGCCCGCTTCGGCTGGGAGGCCGACGAAGGCAAGCGTACCAAGGGTATGCAGGACAGGGATTTCTCGATGGACCTGGGTCCGACCCTGCGCTGGCAGACCGATTACGGCACCTTCAACGCTCAGTGGGCTTTCGACGTCGGGTCAGCCAGCAAGGGGCAGAGTGCCCAAGTGCAATTCGTGCGGGCGCTGATCCGCGGCCCGGGCTTGCGTCTCAACGGCCTTGTCGGCCTGACCTGGAACAACCGCAAGATGAACAACTACTATTACGGCGTGTCATCCGCCGAAGCCACGGCTAGCCGGCCAGCCTACAGCGCGGGCTCCGGTACCCAGTTGCAAGCCGGCGTGAATGGCGCCTACCCGCTTGGAGAACGGGGTTCGCTGCTTTTCGGCCTGATGGCCACGCGGCTTGGCAGCGCGCAGGCTGACAGCCCGATTACCGAAACGCGCCTCCAGCCGCTGGCTTATCTGGGCTACGGGTGGACTTTCTGACAACACATCTCAGAGGGGGCGCTTGACCGTGAGCGCACCGCGGATCTGCCCCTTCTCGTAGCCAAAGGCCTGGTCGTGCGGGTAGCTCGCCGCGAGCTGGCTCTTCAGGCTGGCATCCACCTTGTCTGCCGGGCCGTGGCACTTCAGGCACACATCACCAACCGGAATGGCGCGGATGTAACGGAAGTAGGACTTGCCGTTCTCACTCACCACTTCGCCGGTTTCGAGGCTTTCGACCTTCTCGCCGTTGGCCGCACGGATGTTGAAATCGGCGAGCTGGCGAGCTTCCCATACGTCGGGCGTGCCACGCTCGGCGTTACGCGTCTTGAGGCTGACCCGGCGCATCGGCCATCCGGTCTTGTCGGCCTGCTCCTTGAGCAGCAGGGGCGCCTGCACCTTGCACACCGGAATGGCCTCAACCACGCCCCTGGTGGCAACCGTCTCCTGCATCATCGCCACCACCTTGGGCAGTACCGGCAAGGCGTTCTTGCGGGTGTCAAGCCTGAGTGCATCAAGATCCTGGGCGTGGGCCGCGCCGGCAATAAGCGCGGCGGCAACAAAGGAAATGCGAAACATGATTCATCCTTTAAATTAGAGTTAACTAATATACAGGATGTCGTATCGTTACGGCCAGCACCCTCGCTGGCGCTCAGGAAACCCGACGAATGAATTCCGCAAAAGACTTAAGTTGCCCGGCGACAAACTTGCGCGTGTCGGCATCGGTAAGTTCGCCGGACTGCGCATCGACCTTGTTCTGCACCACGCCGATCATCACTTCCGGCTTGTTGAGCACCTGGCAATCCAGAAAAACGAGCACTTGGCGCAAATGATATTGGCAGCGGGCCCCGCCGATAACGCCCATCGAGGCTGTCTGGATTGCCACCGGCTTGCCGGCCAGCGGTTGCTCAGGCACGCGGGACAGCCAGTCAATGGCATTCTTCAGCGCACCGGGAACCGAGTAGTTGTATTCAGGAGTGACGATCACCACACCGTCTGCCGCGCGAATCTGCTCCGCCAGAGCGATCACCGCTGGCGGAAAACCCTCCGCCTGGACATCGGCATCATAGAGGGGAATATCGCGGATCGAAGGGAGGGCGAGGACATCAACGCCTTCCGGAGCCAGCCCCGGCAAGGCCCGGGCGACGGCCGCGTTGTAGGAAGCCTGGCGCAGGCTACCAAGGAGGCTGACAAGTTTGAGGGGGCGAGCAGCGGTCATGGTGGATTTCCTTTGTGAAGGGGAACATGAAGATACAAGGTACGCCAGGGGAATGGAGTCTACCGGCGCGCACTCGGTTCCCGGTGACCTGATTGCCGGAAACTAAAATCTGCATGACGATGACCAAGGGAGGTAAGCAACAGCCTTTCCCACCCGCTCACCCGTCGTCCCAGGAGAAGACCATGGAATCCCACACCCATAGCATTGCCAACCTTTTCGCCCAGCTCGGCCTGCCCAATGACGAGGCAGCCATCAACGCCTTCATCAGCACCCACGCACCCTTGCCCAACGATGTGCAGCTGACCAACGCCAGCTTCTGGACGCCGGTCCAGGCTGCTTTCCTGAAAACGGAAATTGCCGAAGACGCCGACTGGAGCACCGTGATCGACACGCTGGACGTGCAGCTTCGCGCAAAGCGCTGAACGCTCAGGCGTCCACCAGCAGGAAGCGCTGCGGGTCGACGCCCCACTTGTCGGGCACTTCGGCCGAAACGATGCGATCACCTCCGCCATTGCCGAGTTTGCGGCCAAGATCAACCACTTCCGGCTTTATGTAGCCGTTTGACTTGGTACTGAAGAAAACCCGCAGGCGCGGCGTGAGCAAGCTACCGTCGTTCTGCTCGATGACTACTCCCAGACGGCCGGATTCAAGTTTTACGAGGCTACCCACCGGGTAGATACCCACGCAGCGCATGAAAGCCTGAAGCAGCTTCTGGTCAAAGTGGTTGGTACTCCACTCCCACATCTTGCGCAGCGCCTCCGCTGCCGGTAGGCCCCTGTGGTAACAGCGGTCGGCTGTGATCGCATCGTACACATCGACGATCGCCGCCATGCGGGCCATGGTCGATATGGCATCACCGGCCAGCTTATCCGGATAGCCGGAGCCATCAAGGCGCTCGTGGTGATGCCGCGTGATATCAAGCGGCACCGGCCCGATCCCGTCTGTCGCCAGCAGAACTGCGTGACCATCACCCGGATGCTGCTTGATCAGATCGAACTCTGCATCGGTCAGGCGCCCGGGCTTGTTGAGCACCTCGTCCGGTACCTTCATCTTGCCGATATCGTGGAGCAGCCCACCGATGCCTCCCTGACGCAAATCATCGCCCGCGAGGCCGAGAGAGCGACCAAAGGCAATCATCAGGGTGCACACACTGACCGAATGCAGGAAGGTGTAATCATCCTTGTTCTTGATACCGATGAGCCCCATCAACGCGCCGCTGTTACGCAGCACGGACCCGGTAATCGCTTCGACTACAGGCTCAGCATCCTCCAGCGAAACGGCCTTTCCGAGGCGCACATCACTCATCATCGAGCGCACGACCTTGTGGGCCTGCTCGTGCACCTTGCGCGCACGGGCCATTTCCTCATGCACGGACACCCGCAGCACACGTTCCTCGGGGGCGCTCAGAACCGCAATGATTTCCTCTTCCACCGCCGCCTTCACATCGTCGGCGGCAACCGCCTCCAAATCATCCAGCCCACGGCGGGTATCGATATAAACATGCTGGATGCCGGCATCGACGATACGCCGCAAGTCGCCATCGGCCTTCAGGAGGAACTGTGCGCGCCAGAAGGGATGAGACATCCAGTCGCCGCACATTTCGTGGATAAACATGCCGGGCCTGAGTCGGCCCACAGGAATTTTCTTGAGCATTGGGCGAAACGATTGATCTTGTAAGTACCCAAGGCTTAACGGTCCGTGCCCCTCGTGCCTTGAGTCGTGACGTGTGACAGATTACAAAACTACGTGTGCAACAAGGCACACGATATACACCCGCTATAATGCGGGCTTTTATTGCACTGCACACTCAACCGTTCATGGATATCATCCTGCTCCTCAAGGCGCTGATCCTCGGCGTGGTCGAAGGTCTGACCGAATTCCTGCCGATCTCCAGTACCGGCCACCTTATCCTCGCCGGCGATCTGCTCGGTTTCAACGATGACCGCGGCAAGCTCTTCGAGATCGTCATTCAGTCCGGCGCCATTCTTGCCGTGGTGTGGGAGTTCCGGGAACGCATCGCCCGCACATTCTCCGGCCTGGGTCGCGACCGGGAAGCCAATCGCCTGGTGCTCAATCTTTTCATCGCCTTCCTGCCCCTCGCCGTGCTCGGACTGGCTTTCGGCAAGGCCATCAAGGCCCACCTGTTCGCCCCTCTGCCAGTGGCCACCGCCTTCATTGTCGGTGCCTTCGTGATCCTGTGGGCCGAACGCAAGAGCCACCGCGTACGCGTCCAAACCGTCGATGAAATGACGCCGCTGGACGCCCTCAAGATGGGCCTCGCCCAAGCCTGCGCCTTGATCCCCGGCACTTCACGCTCCGGCTCAACCATCATTGGCGGCATGCTTTTCGGCCTTTCGCGCAAGGCCGCCACGGAGTTCTCGTTCTTTCTGGCCATTCCGACCCTCGGCGTGGCAACGATTTACGAGCTCTACAAAGAGCGCGCCCTCCTCAGCGCCGACGACATCAGCATGTGGATCGTCGGCTTCATCGCCGCCTTCGCCTCCGCCTTCGTGTGCGTGCGCTGGCTGCTGCGCTACATCTCCAGCCACGACTTCATACCCTTCGCCTGGTACCGCATCGTCTTCGGCATTATCGTGCTGGCCACCTGGCACTTTGGCCTGGTGGAATGGACGGCCCACTGAGCCGCCCCGCCGCGGTGCCCGACCGGGGCACCGCTGGCCCATGCAGGGTGAGCACCCGCCTCACCCTGCTGCACGACACCCGTCGTGCCCGCAACCTGCCCCTCAAGCTTTACCTGCCCGACCTGCCCCGACCGAAAGGCCTGATCCTCTTTTCCCACGGTCTCGGCGGCACCCGCGAAGGCGGCGCCACCTGGCTGAACCACTGGGCATCGCACGGCTTTGCGGCCATCGCCTTACAACACCCAGGCAGCGACGCCAGCCTGCTGCACAACAACTCGCCCCTCGCCCTGCGTCGCGCCTTCAAGGCCGCGATGAATCCGGAAGAGCTTGCACATCGCGTCGAAGACATGCGTGTCGTGATCAAACACGTCGGCCACGACACCGGCCTGCCCAACGCCATCAACAGCGCCCCGGCCATTGGCATCGCCGGTCACTCCTTCGGCGCCGTTACGGTGCAGATCCTTGCCGGCGAACGCCGTCCGGACCAACGCCAGCAACCACCCGACCCGCGCATTCGCGCAGCACTCGCATTCAGCCCGTCCGCCCGCTTCGCACACATTGGCCCCGGGCTGGATCACCGCTTCGGGCACATCCACCTGCCCTTCATCAGTCTCACCGGCAGCCGCGACGACGGCATGGGCCTGTCGGACATCACAGCGGCCAATCGTGAATTGCCTTTTCACCACATGCCGGCCGACCACGGCAAGTACCTGCTGGTCTTCGCCAACGGCACCCACCTCGACTTTGCCGGCCAGGCCAGCGAAGCCGAGGGCGCTGTATTCCACATTCGCCGCAACCCGCCGCTTTTCCGCGACAATCTCCTCGCTGCCAGTACCGCCTACTGGCAGGCCCACCTGAATGGCGATAGCGTCGCCCGACACTGGCTCACCTCCGACTTTCCCGGCCGACTCCGGCCGGACGACCGTTTCGAACACAAATGATCATCTACCTCCACGGCTTTCGCTCCGGCCCCGAATCCTGGAAAGCCCGCAGCCTGCGCGCCCGCATGGCCGAACTCGGACTCGCCGACAGCTTCTGGTGCGAACAACTGCCGGTTTCGGCCAACGCCGCCGTTGCCCTTGCCGAGGCGCAGATCGCCCGCTGCGACACCCCGCCGACCGTCATCGGCAGCTCTCTTGGTGGCTACTACGCCACCCATCTGGCCGAAAAACACCACCTCAAAGCCGTACTGATCAATCCGGCCGTGCTGGCACCGCTCTCCCTGTCCGCCTACATCGGCACCCAGACTCACATGTATACCGGTGAGCCCTTCGATTTCACCGAAACTCACATTGACGAGCTGCGCGCCATGGAAGCCCCGGCCATCACCCTCCCAGACCGCTACTGGCTACTTGTGGAAACCGGCGACGAAGTGCTCGACTACCGTCACGCCCTTGCCCGCTACGCCAGCTGCCGGCAAACGGTTCTGGAAGGCGGCGATCATAGTTTTACCCAATGGGACAACTACCTCGACCCAATCATCCACTTCGCAGGACTACTGCCATGAGTGACAAGCCCGGCTTCGATGCCCGCCGCTTCAAGGCCCTGGAACGCACAGGCTTCAACCGCATTGCCACTCGCTACGCCGATGGCGCCCCGCTGCGCGCCAGCCTGCAGGCCGCCCTGCTTGAGGCCGCCCGACTGAGCCCCGGCGAACATGTGCTCGACCTGGCCCATGTGCTCGACCTGGCCGCCGGCCCCGGCCTGCTGGCCCGCCACGCAGCCCGCCAGGTGCTCCCTGACGGCTGGGTTCTGGCCAGCGACATCGCAGAATCGATGCTTGCCGAGGGCCAGCGCCGCGCAACCGACGAAGGCCTGCCCGACCTGCTCGCGGCCGCCTGCGACGCCGAACATCTGAGTTTTGCCGATGCCGCTTTCGACGTCGCCCTGATCGGTCTCGGCCTGTTCATTTTTCCGGCGCCCGAAAAAGCCCTCTCCGAGCTCCATCGTGTGCTTCGGCCGGGCGGGCGCATCGCCCTGTCCGTCTGGGGCGCCAGGGATGCCGTACCGCTGATTGCCCGCGCCCAGGACTGCATTGCCCGCCTGCTGCCGGCACCCAAGGTGCCGCGCCCGTCTGTATTCCGCCTCGGTGAGGCCGATGCCCTTACCGAACTGCTCGGCAAGGCTGGCTTTCGCGACGTGAACATCATGCCGCACACCTTTAGCTGCAGCTTCACCAGCGCCGACGACTACTGGCAGGCCTTCCTCGACCTGGCAGGCGGTGCGGCAGAATCCCTGTCTCGCCTGCCGGAGGTCATGCAGGCCAGGCTGCGTGCCGAAGTGGCAAGTGAAATTTCCAGCCACAGGGAGGGAGATGGATTCGCCATCGAGAGCACCGTGCTGATCGCCACCGCCCGACGCTAGGCAGCCCCTTTGACCACCCCGAACCGCGCCAGCGTCCGCTCTCGGGCACTGGCGTGATCCACCACCGGCGCCGGGTAATGGGTGCCGATCACGCAGCCGGCCAGCTTCTGGTCGATCGGCGGCAGCGTCCACGGCGCATGAATGTACTTGTCCGGCACCTTGCTCAGCTCTGGCAGGTATTTGCGGATAAAGGCACCGTCCGGATCGAAGCGCTCGGACTGGGTCACCGGGTTGAAGATGCGGAAGTACGGCTGCGCGTCGCAGCCGGTAGACGCCGCCCACTGCCAGCCGCCATTGTTGGCCGACAGGTCGAAGTCGTTCAGATTGTCAGCGAAATAGCGCTCGCCCAGTTGCCAGTCAACGCCGAGATCCTTGGTCAGAAAAGACGCGACGATCATGCGCAGACGGTTATGCATGAAGCCGCTGTGATTGATCTGGCGCATCGCCGCATCGACGATGGGATAGCCGGTACGTCCCTCGCACCAGGCCGCAAAAAGATCGGGCGCCTGGTCCCACACCACCTTGTCGTACTCCGGGCGAAAGCTCGCCCCGACCACACGCGGGTGATGCCACAGGATCTGGAAGTAGAAATCCCGCCATACGAGCTCCGACAGCCACGTTTCTGCGCCCTCGCCCCCAATGCTCTGGGCGGCCCGCGCCAGTTCGCGGATCGATACGGTGCCAAAGCGCAAATGCACCGACAGGTAGGAAACGCCCTTCACTGCAGGAAAATCGCGCTTGGCCTTGTAGCGGGCGATGCGCTTGAGGAAATCGTCGAACAGCTTTCGCCCGCCTGCCATGCCGGGAACAATCCCCAGCCCACCCAGATTGCTCGGCAAAAAACCAAGTTCGGCGAGCGTCGGAATCATCTCGTCAGCCGCCGGAGGAGCGAAATGAGCAGCGTATTTATCGATTGGATACGCCTTCAGGTGAAAGTCCGTCAGCGTCTTCAGCCACGCGCGCTTGTAAGGAGTGAACACCGAAAAGGGCGTATTGCCCTGAGTCAGCACTTCGCTCTTCTCGAAGATCACCTGATCCTTGAAGTCGGCAAAGCTGACGCCCAGCAAACGCAAGCGCTCGGCCACATCGGCGTCGCGCCGGACGGCCTGCGGCTCGTAATCGCGATTGGCGAATACAGCCGTCACACCGAGCGACACGGCCAGCACCGGAATCACATCCGCCGCCGGGCCATGCCGCACGATCAATCCGCCTCCCCTCGCCCGCAGCGCCGCATCGAGCTCAAGCACGCTGCCATGGATGAATTCGACCCGTCGGTCTACCCGGCTCGGCAAGGCGTCGAGAATCGTGCTATCAAAGATGAAGACGCAGAACACCCGCTGGTGAGTTTTAAGGGCCTGGTAGAGGGCCGCATGGTCAAAGTCACGCAGATCGCGACGAAACCAGACGAGGGCAGAGGACATGAGCGCAGGATAAAAGCAGCAGGAAGCAGATGGACGCAAGCATGCCCCAAAAGTTGCCGCTACAATTCCTGACCCTGGCTTAAAATACCGTCCGTGACTACGACAACCATCAACCTCACCGACCATTTTCTGATTGCCATGCCCGCCATGGCCGATCCGAACTTTGCGCGCACCCTCACCTACATCGCCGAACACAACGAGAACGGCGCCATGGGTGTGATCGTCAACCGGCCGACGGACATGCGCCTCGCCACGCTTTTCGAGCGCATCGACATCCCCTTCCAGCAACCGGACTTCGAAAACCTGCCGGTGTATTTCGGCGGCCCGGTGCAATCGGATCGGGGTTTCGTGCTGCATCGCCCGGCGGGCAAGTGGCACTCAACGCTCACCGTCGGCGACAGCATCGGTCTGACCAGCTCCCGCGATGTCCTGCAGGCCCTGGCCACCGACGGCGAGCCCGCCGAAGTGCTGGTCGCCCTCGGCTATGCCGGCTGGTCGGCCGGTCAGCTCGAACACGAACTGGGCCAGAACGCCTGGCTCACTGTGCCGGCTGATCTCGCCATCGTCTTCGATCTGCCGCCCGAAGAGCGCCTCGCTGCCGCCATGCAGCTACTGGGAATCGACTTCGCCATGCTGTCTGACGTCGCCGGACACGCGTGAGTACGGTTATCTGCTTCGACTTCGGTCTGGCGCGTATCGGCATCGCGGTGGGTGAGACGGAAACCGGCCACGCCCATCCTCTTGACGCGATCACTGAAGAAGCCAATGCCGCGCGCTTCACGGCCATCGAAAAAATCTTCGCCGAATGGAAACCGGCCACGCTGGTGGTCGGCCTGCCGACTCACCTTGACGGTGCCGAGCACGCCATGACCGTCCGTTGCCGGCGCTTTGCCAACCAGCTTCATGGCCGCTACGGCCTGCCGGTGGCGCTGGTCGATGAGCGTCTTTCCTCGGTGGAGGCCGAAGAACGCCTCAACGAAGCCGGCCTCCAGGGCTGGCGCAAGCAAAAGCCCCGGCTGGATTCTGCAGCCGCCCAGATTCTCCTGCTCCAGTACCTCGAAAGTGCCAAAAATGCAGCTTCCTGACGCCGAACAGCTCATCGCCACGCTGGCCGAATCGATGCGCCCGAAGGTCAGCGCCGACACCTGTCTGGTCGGCATCCACACCGGCGGCGTCTGGCTGGCCGAGCGCCTTCACGCCCTGCTGGGCCTCTCACAGCCCCTTGGCACCATCGATGTCAGCTTCTACCGGGACGACTATTCGGCCAAGGGCCTGCACCCGCAGCCGCGGGGCTCGAAGATTCCCTTTGACGTCGAAGGCGCCCATATCGTCATCGTGGACGACGTCCTCTACACCGGTCGAACCACCCGCGCAGCCCTCAATGAACTGTTCGACTACGGCCGCCCGGCGCGGGTCGAACTGGCCGTCCTTATCGACCGAGGCGGGCGCGAGCTGCCGATCGGAGCCAGTTTCTGTGCACTCACCCTGCCCGAACCACTGCCCGCCGGGCAGAACCTCCAACTTGAGCGCGCCGACTCCGGCGCCCTCTCCATGAGGCTGATCCATGCGTAATCCCCAACTCAACAAACACGGTGAACTGCAGCATCTGCTCACCATCGACGGACTGCCGCGCGGCATCATCACGCAGATCCTCGACATCGCCGCCCCCTTCACCGAAGTGGCCGAGCGCGAAGTGAAGAAGCTGCCCCTCCTGCGTGGCAAAAGCGTTTTCAACCTGTTCTTCGAGAACAGCACGCGCACCCGCACCACCTTCGAGATCGCCGCCAAGCGGCTATCGGCCGACGTCATCAACCTCAACGTCGCCACCTCGTCCACCAAGAAGGGCGAAACCCTGCTCGACACCGTGGACAACCTGTGTGCGATGCAGGCTGACATGTTCGTGGTGCGCCACGAATCCAGCGGCGCCCCGCACCTGATCGCCCAGCACCTCGAAAATACCGGCCGCGACCACATCCACGTGGTCAATGCCGGTGATGGTCGTCATGCCCACCCGACCCAGGGGCTGCTGGACATGTACACGATCCGGCACTACAAGAAGGAGTTCCACAACCTCACCGTGGCCATCGTCGGTGACGTGCTGCACTCCCGCGTGGCGCGCTCGCAGATCGCCGCACTGACCACCCTTGGCGTGCCTGAAGTGCGCGTCATCGGCCCCAAGACCCTGCTTCCTACCGACGTGGAAAAAATGGGCGTGCGCTACTTCGCCAGCATGGAAGAAGGCCTTAAGGGCGTCGATGTGGTAATGATGCTGCGCCTGCAGAACGAACGCATGAACGGCGCGCTGCTGCCCAGTCCGCAGGAATTTTTCAAGGTGTGGGGCCTGACCGCCGAAAAGCTGGCTCTGGCCAAGCCGGATGCAATCGTGATGCACCCGGGCCCGATGAACCGCGGCGTCGAGATCGACTCCGCCGTGGCTGATGGTAATCAGGCCGTGATCCTGCCCCAGGTCACCTTCGGCATCGCGGTCCGCATGGCCGTGATGAGCATGCTCGGCAGCCATTGAGACTCGAACGATGAATATTCACATCCAGAACGGCCGCCTGATCGACCCGGCCAACCACATCGACGCCCAGCACGACCTCTTCATTGCCGACGGCAAGATCGTCGGCGTCGGCGCAGCCCCCGACGGCTTTAGCGCCACACGCACCATCGACGCCAGCGGCCTCGTCGTATCGCCCGGCCTCATCGATCTGGCCGCCCGCCTGCGCGAGCCCGGCTTCGAATACAAGGCCACCCTCGAATCCGAGATGGACGCGGCCATGGCTGGCGGCGTCACCAGCCTGGCCATCCCGCCCGACACCGACCCTGTCCTCGACGAACCCGGCCTCGTCGAAATGCTGTGCTACCGGGCCAAGAAGCTCAACCGCGCCCACGTATACCCGATCGGCGCACTCACGATCGGCCTCAAGGGTGAACACCTCTCAGAGATGGCCGAACTGGTCGAGGCCGGCTGTGTTGCTTTCAGCCAGGCCAACACCCCCATCCTCGACACGCGGGTGCTCGGACGCGCCATGCAGTACGCCAGCACCTTCGGCTTCCGCATATGGCTGCAGCCCCTCGACCCCTACCTCGCCAAGGGCGGCGTAGCCCACGATGGTGAAGTCGCATCACGCCTTGGCCTGCCGGGCATTCCGGCCAGCGCCGAGATCATCGCGTTGTTTACCTACCTGCGCCTCGCCCGCCAAACGGGAGCCAAGCTGCACATCACACGCCTGTCCAGCGGTGAGAGCCTCGATCTGATCGAACAAGCCCGCGCCGATGGCGTCGATGTCACCTGCGACGTAGCCGCCCACCATCTGCATCTGTGCGACATGGACATCGGTTACTTCAATCCGCACTGCCATGTGGTGCCGCCCTTGCGCAGCCAGCGCGACCGCGCGGCGCTCTCGAAAGCGCTGGCCGATGGCCGCATCAACGCGATCTGTTCCGACCACACCCCGGTGGACGACGATGCCAAGCAAGCGCCGTTCAGCGAATCCGAACCAGGCACGACGGGCCTTGAACTGCTTCTGCCCCTGACCCTCAAATGGGCCCAGGAGCACAAGTTGCCGCTGCTCGATGCGTTGGCCCGGGTCACCTCCGAAGCCGCGAGGATTGCCGGTATCGCCAAGGGTGGCCACTTGTCGGTCGGCGCCCGCGCCGATGTCTGCATCTTCGACCCCGATGCCTACCAACTCATCACCCGCGGCATGCTCAAGAGCCAGGGTAAAAACACACCCTTCCTCGGTCTCGAGCTGCCGGGCCGCGTCCGCTACACGCTGGTTGAAGGCAGCTTGATGTACGACGCGAATCAGTACGCAAAGTCCTGACTCCTTTCGCTATCTGCATGAAAAACGGCGCCTTGAGGCGCCGTTTTTCATGCCTCAGCCCAAACCGGAAAACGACCGGGAAACAATCTTTGACGAACTTTTCCCGGCACCGGCCGATATGACAAGAACTGGTGCATCGCACAACCAGTTCAGGGGAAACAAACAACCCATCCATCGTCAGGGCTAAACACGCGCAGGCCCCCTCGGGAGAAAAAGAGTGATCAGTGGTTCAGTCGAACAAGCAGCGGAGTGTCTTCGCAAGGCCATTCCCATCATGGTGAAACACGGCATCCCGGTAACCCCCCTCAACTATGCGCTGTGGTACACCTATGTTGCCAATGAGGATCCGGACCTGAATCAACGCATTGACAAGATTGTCGCGGCCTACGGAAC